>Ga0307470_10000040_pt1 | contig 92634 bp, 87 predicted proteins | sample atmos_gasesAM3C__FD_204565 | JGI IMG/M metagenome (GOLD analysis project Ga0307470, IMG submission 204565) | Hardwood forest soil microbial communities from Morgan-Monroe State Forest, Indiana, United States - atmos_gasesAM3C_05 | ecosystem: Environmental > Terrestrial > Soil > Temperate forest... | reverse complement strand
ATGAGCTGCGCATACACGGAATCCATGTACTGGCGAAGCGCCATCACATGGCTACCCAGAACCCTCGTGCCGGCGGCCGGTACGTTGCCCGGGGAGATGTCACTCCAGGCAAGAGCGCTCCATCCATAATAGGCTGTTCGCATGGCGTTCAAAGCCGTGAGCAGTTCATTGAAGTGCACGAATGAATCTTTCCCAGCGGCGTGAATGTCATCGTCGTCACCAGGTCGGGATTGCTGAAGGACGATGCGCTCTCGCCGTTTGCGTATGCTCACCTACCCAAAACTGCTGCCCCTGGTTGAGAAAGACGCCCAATGGACTACCCACTTCTTGTCGTCTCTCTCCATTGGCCACAACAGATTCTCACGCATCTTTAACAATGCGTAGCGTCCTAGGCTTCGAAGCCTTCTCTTTGATGACGATTTCGCCGCTCGCCAACACTGTACAAGCGGAATAGTATGTCTCGAGCGTATAGTTTGAGTCGTCCTCGGCGGTTCGATCGCAAAAAATGTCGAGCCGCAACCCGGCGTCGAATGTCACTGATAGATCAAAGAACGGGCGCAGAACCGTGCATCTCGATATCTTAGAACCTAACAAACGGTTGAGACCTTCGTATTCAGCTGCATCCGGCTCATCGTAATCCGCACTACTAGCGATGATGAATTTACCGTCGCCCAGTCGCCAGCTACACTCGATGAATATCGCTGCTTCCTCGGGGCGCAATTGCTGCGGCCGCAGGTGACGGTGCAACGGTGCGTTTGTCGCTGGTGTTACGCGTGATAGACGCACACTTATGTTAGAGCCAGTGTTGATGCTCGCTACAATGCGCGTTGCATGAGTGCCTTTAAGCAATCTAGTGAAAGACGATAGTTTTGACACGCCATTACCTGCCGAAATAATCAATGATGAATTGCTTCAGTTCTTTGAAAGTCATCTTAGGTTGACCTTGAAGCGCATCATGAATTTCGCGTTGTTTGGATGGGTCATTGCCGTGTCCGCTCGCACGCATAGCGTCGCTCACTTGCCTGTTCTCGCGGCCTTTTGCGTCAGCACCCTTGAATTGCCCCAGTGAGCCGTCTTTCCTCTGTTTAATTCCAGACATCAGGTTCCAAGATGAAACAGCGGTAGTCGCTCCTCCATGCGCGGCCACGCCGGCGGAAACTACGTTCACAGGTACGCCAATCAACTGTCCGCCAGGAGTAAGATCGGCTACAATCCCAGCTAGTTCACCATTCGTGCCCACGAGCATCTCCTCGAACCCTTGGCCCATCGCGCTGAGGTCACCACCGATCTGACCTACTTGATAGAATGGATCTCTGGAGTTGACTCGGCCTACACCTAGCAGGAGGTCACTTGCATATGCGTTAGAGCCACCGCTGATGAGCTGATAGCCACGATTAAAGAACTCTGCCCATCCCGAAGAGTCATTAATACCGTCGCCGCTGCAATTGGTCTGCGTTCCCTCGCCTTTGATCGTTACCGACTGGCAGTCGAGTCCACCGGGGTCGGCCCATCCCATAGGGTTATTCTTGACGTATGTGTATCGGTTCCAGGACTGCGGACTTCGCCGGTCTCCGAGTACAGGATCGGGGCTCAAGAAGCGTCCGACCGAGACCGAGTAGTACCTGGCGTGCATGTAATCCAGATACGGCGTGGTAACCATCCGCGAGATCTGCGCAAAATCCCGCTCGTGCCCTGTGAACCGCATCGGGTCTTCGCGGTCGAACCCGTGCGTCGTATCCTCCCAAAGCGGGGTCGGCTCGATCCCGAACGGGGCGAGCTCGTGCTCGGCGACCTTCACTCCGTTCGCTCCAGTAATCAGGCGTGGCGTGCCGAGGTGATCGAGGTGCATATACCGCCGCCCACCCTCCTCGGTGGGGCGATCGGCTCCGAGAAGCAAGCCGTCGCGGTAAACGTAGTCCTCCATCCACAGCCAGGACGCGGAGGGCTGGGTGGCGGAGCTCTGGTACTGCCGCAGTACTTTCCCGCCGAAGTCCCGGATGCTCCACATCCACGTATCGTTTTGTTTGACGCCGATCCGCTCGTCGCCCGCCGTGTAGAGGTAGACCTCGCTGTCCGTGCTTCCCGAAAAGTCCTTCTCCCGAAGCTGCGAGAAGGGGTCGTAAGTGTAGGAGGCCGTATCATCAGAAATCAGATTTCCGACAGAGTCGTATAGGACCGTAGCGGTGGTCTGTAGGCGATTGTTGTGCGCCGGGTCGAGGGCGATCACCGTCGATGTCGAGCCGACATCGTGCTGCGTCATGTTGCCGTATTCGTCGAATTGGAACTTCTCGGTCTGCGTGGCCACGTTCGTCGCTTGCTTCAGACGCGAGAGCTCGTCGTACGTGTACGTGTGCGTTGTGACTCCGCTCTCTCCGCTGACCCCGATCGTGTAGATGTTGCCGCTTCCGTCGTACCGGAAGGTCCCTGAGGTCCACGAGGGTGGATCGACCACCATCGTTTGCGGGTGCAGACGCATGATCGAGCTCTGCCCGTCCGAGGTTTCCTCGGCTGATCGTCCGTCCGTGGACACTCTCTGCAGGTACTTGACCGCCGGATAGTTCCGCAGCATCTCAGCCGATCGCTCGGAAAGCGTAATCTCCAGCCGGGTGGGCAGCCGTACCTCGATCCGACCGCCCAGCGTGGCCACCTCGGCGTCGGTTACTCCGGCGACGCCGCTCGTTCCGCTCTTCAGCACAACGATGTAACGGCTGCTCGGCGCTCCCTCGGCTGCGAGAACCGACGTTACGGTCGCTGACACGGCCAGCAGCATCAGAAGAAGAGTTGCCTTTCGCACCGTCGTGTTCATTGTACGCGGCTCCTCAGTTCCGTGACGTGAAGCCACTTGATTCTAATCTTTGGTGAACCGGGAAGCGCCGGATCGGTGTACGGCGGAGGGGTTCCGATGAGCTGCGCATACACGGAATCCATGTACTGGCGAAGCGCCATCACATGGCTACCCAGAACCCTCGTGCCGGCGGCCGGTATGTTGCCTGGAGAGATGTCGCTCCAGGCAAGATTGCTCCATCCGTAGGCCGCCGTCCGCATGGCGTTGATTGCAGTGAGCAGTTCGTTGAAGTGCGCGAACTGAATCTTTCCCAGCGGTGTGAATGTCATCGTCGTCGCCAGGTCGGGATTGCTGAAGGACGAAGCGCTCTCGCCGTTTGCGTCGACCGCACGTACCTGGTAGACGTACGTCGCCACTGAGCTCAGGCCGGTATCGGAGAACAAAGGGTTGGAGCTCGTTGTCCAAAAGTAGTAACCACTGCCGTGATCGCGACGCCAGATTTCGTAATGGATGTTCGTACCTGAAACCGCCGTCCAACTGAGTTGAATGGACGCCGAGCTGGTCATCGTAGCAACCAGCGAAGAGGGAGTGCCCAACGGAACCGTAACCGTGGCTACGTTGCTGTTCGCTGACCCCAACCCATTGCTGACATGTACCCAGTACTTCGTGGTAACGGTGATATACGGCGTGTCGAAATAGGGATTGTTCGTTCCCACGGGCGTGGTGGTAACACCGTTGGGGCCCTGATACCACTGGTAGGTGAAAGGCGCCGTGCCTGTGACACCGACGGTGAGATGGGCGGGCACGTTCGTCGTGCTTTGAGGTTGTGTGTTGATCACTGGAGCACTGCCCGTCGAAACGTGAACGTTAGCGGTATCGCTTTTCACCACGCCGCAACTATTCGACACGCGGACGAAGTACGAATGACTGGCGTTCAGCGCCGGCGTCGTGAACATCGACGATGTCTGGCCGGTGAGCACCGTGCCATCGACATCGTGCCATTGGAAGGTGGCCGAGGCCGGAGTGGCCGCGACGGAAAGCGTGGCGGTCTGTCCCTGGGAGATGGTCGGCGATCCCGGCTGCGAGGTGATGGCCGGTTGTGTACACGATGCGAACGACGCAAACGAGATCGACTTCGGCCGCGGAATGCCGGTAGTGTCGTCGATGGCGTAAGTATCGGTCACGCCGTTGGCATGGCTGACCGTTTTCACCATCCCGCTGGGATGATAGGTGAGCGATCCGAAACCGGTGATGGAGGTCAACAGACCGTCCGTATAGGCGGCGGCGACCGTGTCGTGACTGGCCGCGCCGCAGAGCACGCTGCCCTGGCAGGTCGGGTAGGTCACGCTCGCCGGCTGACCGAGAAGAGTGTAGGTCTGGCTCTGCGAGAAGCTCTGGAGCACGGTGCCATCCGGATTTCCAACCTCCGTAGCCCGGTCTGTCAGCCGCCCAGCAGGATCGTTGGTGTCGTTGTAGGTATAGGTCTCGGTGACTCGGTAATCGTCGCCATTCGTCTGGTAGTTGTGCCGAATCGCGGTGGCCGGCTTCCCGAGGCCCAGGTTGCCGCTCACGTTGGCGTCTCCGTAGGTAAACTCCTTCGAGGCGTGGAACGTGGTGGAGGAGTTTCGGGAGTCGATCTGTTTCAGACGTTCTGCGTCGTCGTAGAAGTAGTTGACGTCGAACTGGGTACCCGCCGTTGAGGGACGCTTCGTCAGGACGTGGCCGCGAGCGTCGTACGAGTACGTGATCGTCCCATTCTCCGGATGCGTTTCGCTGGTCTGGAATCCGCGGTTGTCGTACGAGAACGTCCGCTCCTGACCGCACGTGGCCGTCGATAGCCCGCTGCTGCTGAGCGTGGCGTTCATGCAGACGCGCCGGAGTGCGCCTGTGACGCCGTACCCGTAGGCGGTGACCGTGTCATTCGGCTCTTTCACATACCAGAGACGGCCGTATCGATCCATCTGTTCCGTGGTTGTCACTGGTGTCTGCGCCGCCGATGGATCACTCGCCATGAACACGTTCGCGGTGGTGGCGCGTGTGCTGTCTCCGGTGTACGAGGTGGTAACCGTTTGATGGTCGGGCGGATCAACGCTGTCGAGACGGCCCAGGAAATCGTAATGGAAGGACGTCTTCCGGCTGTACGACGGCGGCGATGACATGTCCCACACCGACTGCGAGAGCTTGCGGCCCGACGGGTCGTAGAGCGTTTCGCGCTGTGCCGTACCGTCTGGCATGGACCGGAACTCCCGCCACAGACGGCCGAAGGAGTCGTACTGCACCTGCGTGGTGACGTCACTCTGCACAATCGTAATCTGGGCCGGGGAGAAGCTTGCTCCGCTGGATGCGTTCGTGTAGGTGTAGGTGATCGTGGCCATGCCTGGCGTGGCGATCGACTTGATGCGTAGCGGATCAGTCGGATCGGGCGTGTAGGTCGTCGCCACCTGGGAAACGTCCTTCTCGCTGGAGACTGCGCCACTCAGATCGATGGTGCGGTCGAGCGTCTTGAACGCCATGGCCGACCCGTTGCTGTAGTACTGGGAGGTTGCCCGTACGCCGTTCTTGTACGTATGCTGGATCTCATAGCGCGCACCGGTTGGCGAGATATCGCATAATGCCCCCGTCGGGACGCTCACCTGCGTTCCTCCGTACGGCGTGTCTCCTCCATAGCTCTTCTCTGAAGTCACGTTTCCGGCACTGTCATGACCGAGGACCGTAATCAGATCAGAGGTGCCCTGAGTGATGCCGCCCACGGTGGTCGCGTCATGCGCGAGCACGCGGGTTCGAGAGAGGAAGCTTGTGCCGGACTCGAAGCAGAATTCGGTCTTCTTTGTATGCGATGTCGGCTCCGCGTTATCGTTGGGATTGATTCGGGGGGCGTTCGTCCACTGATAGTCGAAGGTGTTCAGCACCCACGCGGAGCCTGGCCAGGTGGAAGGGTTGGGGCTACTTGTCGCAGCGATGCCTGGATTGAAATCGACATACTCGGTACGCTTATCGAGGCCTGACGAACCTTCCACGGCAAAGTTTCCATCGGTGACCGTCTTCCGGTAGTGGCCAAAGCCATCGAACTCCGAGCGTACCGTCGAAGACCATCGTGCGGCGTCGGGAGAGCCGTATTTAGTGAGCGATGCCGATTCCCGGCGGAACTCGCCGGTGTCGCTACCCGTTTCGGCGTTCAGGTCATACGTCACATAGCTGGAGCGCTCGACGTTCCCACCACCGTCGAGAACTTCACTGGAGAGGTAGCGCGTCGCGCTTGTCGTTGGATCGGTCGTCACGGTAGCCCTTGTGAAGGGCAGACCCATCTCCAGCAACGTCCAACCGGCCGGATCAATCTGGCCGTTGTTCTCGTCGCTCTCGGCGATTGAAAAGTAGTGGTGGGACTTGCGGTTCTCAGGATCCGTAAGCGTCAGCACGCGCTCACGGTTGAAATGCTGGTTGCCCGGAGAGCCGGCGCCGAGGGTATCGGCCGGGTTTTGGTCGACCGGAGCGTAAGTCCATGTTTGCGCGATCCCGCTGGCGTCGGTTTTCGTTCGTTGAGCAACGCCGGGGACATAAGGTGATCGTGTTTTAATGATCCCGTTGTGAAAGTACTTCGCATAGACGTAGCTTACGCTCCCGAGCGTGGGGAGAGTGAGAGTCTTGATGCTGCCCTGGTTGCAACCGGGAGGGTTGTCCTGATAGGCGCCGACCTTATACTGCGAGCCGTCCGGAAGGCCGATACTCGTCAAAAGAGGCACGAGCGTGTCCGACGGGTCAGGCCACCTCGTATAGCACGTTCCGCTTGCGTCGAGCATGAGATCGATGTCGGAGGCGGGGTCGTAGATGACGCCCGGGTCGTTGTTGTTGTAGCGAAGTGCGTAGGTTACCTGGTTACCACCCGGCGCGGTCACGATGATGCTCTGTGCCACCTTGTGGCCGGCGAGATGAGACGTGTCTCGGAACGTGACATATTGCGTCCTTCCGATGGTGTCGCTGATCTTCCAGCAGGAGTCCGCGTTAGCGCCGCACGCGTTATTCATATTATCCAGGTACGCGATCGTAACACTCGGAGGTCCACTTGACGCGCGATCGAACGGCGTATAAATCGCGGAGAGGGTTCCGTCGCTGCTATTGAAGCGGTGAACGACGCCATCGGGGAACTCGACCTCGATGTACGAATCATGCTGCGTCATCCGCAGATAGGAGCCGTCCCTGGTGTAATAGGTGCTTCCGGTGGGCCAGAAATAATGGTCGGCTCCGTCGGGCGACTCGTAGATCCAATTGAGGCATACCCCTGGGATGTTATCGGGACAGGTCGGGTTCGATGGATCGCTCGGCGAGATGAGCCCGCCCATCGTCACTCGCCAACCCATGCCGGCGTTGGACCGTCGGTTCGGCACGGGCAAGGGTTTGTAGACGTCAGGTCCCCCGTCACCGGTCGTCTCGGGAAAGTCCCAGGGTTGTCCGTTGTAGATCAGATGGATGGCGTAACTGAATCCCCCGTTCAAGGGAAACTGCGCCGCCAACGGGACGCTGATGATGAGGTTCCCGTTGAAAAGGTTGACGTTGTCGATGTCGTTGACGTGAAAGACGCCGGCCGGGTCGATCCCGCGCGTGGTCTGCGGATCGTCGGCCTCGGCATCCAGCGGCAGGAGGAGAAGAGCGACCAGGAGAAACGCCTTAGTGCGCATCGGTGGCTCCAGGGGAGTTGCCGGGGGTGATCTGTGTGACCCAGAACTCCATGAATCCAGGATTGAAAGCCATGACCACGTCGCCTTTGGTCAGAACTGCGGAGGGAGCGGGAGTGGACCCGACGGGTGTCAGGTGGTCGATACTGATTCTGACGTGCGATTTTCTACTGTCGGTGTTTTCGGTACTACCCTGCGATACGCGGCTGTGCCAGGCACCGACGCCACGCCGCGCCACAAAAATGTCGGCGGTCGGACTCTCATTTCCGAGGAAACGACCCTGTCGATCGATACCATCTGCTGGTACAAGGAGTTGTCGCGGGTGATAGCCGGGGGGATTGGAAAGGACGTACTCACCGCTCCGCAGGTCGACGATCAGCCAGACGGAACGAAACGACGGTTGCGTGACCTGCAACGTGAACGTGCCACCCCGATCGGCCTGCTCGACCGAAGTCTGCGTAGTGATGGCCTCGTGTCCTCGGTAGTTCACATGACTGATGCCGTAGACAGCGACATCACCGTTCGATGATGCTCCGGTGATGGTCACCGCCTTATCCGCGTACTGCACCTGAAGTTGAGCCGCCGCTGGGAGACCGGCCAGTAAAAACGCGCATGTCAGAAGTGATCGCATTTTGACTCCGAAATGACTCACTGCAGACTGAGCAGCACGAGAATGTCCCCCTCGCCCGACGGCAGTGGCTCGAGGGCTTTGCCGATGAGGGTTCCTGGGCGGTGGATCTTCACGCCGCCGAGGTCCAGCGGCTCGGACTTCATGGCCATACCGGGCTTGTCGCTGGTGACGAGGAGATCGCCCATACGGATCGGATATTTGCTGGCGTCGACGCGCACTCTCACCCTGCCTGTGGTGGCGATTTTGGCTTTGGATGCTCCGGCCGCGCCGAGGAGAAGGCCGGGTTTCGGTGAAACCACTCCCGCTACACCGGTGTCGTACGCATGCGACGATGCTGTCACCGTGTTGTTGGTGTCGCCGCTGATGACCACGACCGTGCCGGCAGGCATCGATCCCGCGGCGGGCACCCATTCCGCGACGTCCTGATAATCGGCGTAAACGGTGGTAGCGGTGAGCGTGCCGGACACATTGACGGGGCCGGCAAAGGTTGATGTGCCCGTGCTCGCAACCTGCAGGCCACTTCCGGCGTGCGTGCTGCTGCCGATGACAACGTTATTGTCGAAATCCGCATTGAGGTAGAGGCTCTGTCCTGTTGCGGTTGTCTGGATGACAGGCCTTGTCGCCGTGCCGATCTGAATGTTCGCTATATGAATCTCGCTGTTAGCGGTCATATCGAGCAAGACGCCGGGGAGTCCGTTCACGAGGATCATGTCTTTGAACTGTGCAGGCGACGTCGAGCCGTACGCTGACACTTGCAGAAGCGCTGTCGGTGCGGTCGTTCCGATGCCGACTTTGCCACTATGCAGAATGCTCATCCTTGGAGAATCACCGCCATCGTTATCATCGCCTGTGTTGAATGAAATGCCACCGGTGTGATTCAACGCGTTAAGAATGACGCTCCCCGTCGTGCTGCGAAACACCATGTCTCCAGCAACCGCAAACGTATCGAATTGACCAGGCCCGGCAGCAACTGCCAGGAGTCCTTCAGCAGCGGCTCGGCCCAGCGAGTACGCAGCATATTGCGTAGGATCGCCGCTCAGAATGCCCGCACTGACGTTGCTGCCACGACCAAAAATATCAAGTGCACGCGCTGGGTTCGGAGTGCCGATACCTACCTTGCCGTCGGCTTGCACGTGCAGCAGCTCAACATTGCCTGAATTGAATATGTGAAACGCCGAGCTCGAGGCGGTGTTGCCGGTCGTGATACTCACATCGGGATATCCGCTCGCCGCTGTAATCGAAACGCCGGTCGAGCCCGTTTGGGTCGTCGTTACCGTCCCACCGGTGTCGCTGATCAGATGCTGCTGTGCATTCGCGGAGCCGGCGACCACCGTTGCGAAGGCCAAGGCCATGTAAATCGTTCGAAGGTATCGCATGTTCTGTCTCCTCAGTAGACGTCAGTGCGCGGGCGGCGTGGGGCCGGTATCGGGCGTGTCGTCGCAGTCGCTGATTCTCACCGCCGTGTAGATCTGCTGGACCTCACCATCGGCGGTATGGATGGTGACGGCGCCGTCGAAGTGATCGCCGGAGTACGTGAAGCGCGATGTGGTCGTCACGCTTCGCTTCGTACAGCGCACGGTGTACGCGGTCTCGTTGGCCGCGGCGGCATCGGGCGAAACCTGGCAATCGTCGGTTGGTCTCGACTTTGGAGGATCCGGCCGGGCAACGTGCATTTTGTCGATGCAAACCGTGTGGCTGAGCGGCGCCGCCAGGATGGGAGTACGGGTCTGCACGGTGATCTCCCAGAGGCCCGGCACCATCACGGCCGCTCCAGGCGCCTGGGCGTGGGCGCTGCCCGCGGTGAGTGAGGCGAGAACGATGAACGTAGCAAGAAACGAACGATGACGCATTGGAACCTCCCTTTCGTTTGACACACGATCTACATCGCGGTTGCCGCTCATCCTCGCGGCCAGCCGCATCAATGCACTGCTGTTTGAGTTGCCATGAAACTTAAATCGGACCGGCAATGATTGGAGTGACGCGAATCGAAAAATCCCCACCTTTTCTGGTTTTTGTTTCTCACCCGTCCGGAGAGCGCCGCTCGGACCGTTCTCGACATGTACAGCGCTCGACTCAATTCGATGCGGTACTGAGTCTTCACGGCCTACCTCTCTGAGACAGCCCTCTCATGTTCGACACCGCAACTTACGGAATGGCAACCGGCAGCGTCGCTACTTTTTTGTCTTGTCTTTTAGCGAGTCAGCTCCCTCGCGTCTACGCACATTTCGTAACCTGATTCGCGCAGCGCCCGGAGCGGTGGCGCGTTTTGGCCCGCTCGGGTAGGGAAGTTCTCATTTCCGACACTCCTATTGACAGAGAGATGGCTCCACTTGCCTCAGATCGATTGGCCGATGCCGGCAGTGTGGCTGTGGCCGCGCTGGTGAATCGCGGAGCGGAGAGTGACGCCGCGGCGCTTCGCTTCGACGCGTTGTACGCGGCCTATCGGCCGCTCCTTCGCAAGATCGCCATCAGAAAGTTCGGTGTGGCGGCCTCCGATGCCGAAGACCTGGTGCAGGATGTCTTCGCCACCTACCTCGCCAATCCGACGAACGTGCGCGAGCTGCACCCCTACCTCATCGGCGCCATCTGCAACGCCTCGCGGCAATACCGCCGGCGGAGCGAGTCCTCACCGTTTTGCCCCAGCAACGCCTGCGGGGCCACCCCGGACGACGAGCTGATCGACGGCGTGGTGCGGAACGTGGTGATCGCCAGCACTCTGTCGCGGCTCGGCGAGCGTTGCCGCGAGACTCTGGAGCGCTTCTATCTGAACGGCGAGACGGCCGTCTCCATCGCCGAGAGCCGCGACACGACGGCGGGATATATCTGGCGCCTTCTCAACTACTGCCGGAATCGCGCCCGCGCCATCTACCGGAAAACGAGCGTGGGCTCATGAGCGGACGCCACCTGACCAACCACATCCTCGGGTTGTATGCGCTGGAACCGGCGTTTGTGCCGAATCGTGCGGACGTCGAAAGCCACCTCGCCGCCTGTCACGGCTGCCGCTCGGCGCTCGCGGCCATCAGGACGTTTGACGCGGCGCTCACCGAAGAGGACACGTGGCCGGCAAGTTCGGCCGATGCCGGTGACGGGGCAGCGACCGGGCAACTGCGCGCGTTCGCCGTCCGTTCCGCCGAGGAGGACCGCGATGCGCTGCGCCTTCTCGCCGAATACGAAGATACGGACGCCGCGCCCCGGTTTGCGTGGGCCGATATCCCGAACAAACCGAAGTACCGGACCGGCGGTATCGCCCGCCTGCTCTGCAAGCGTGCGAACGGGATGTGTACGCGCAAGCCGCTATACGCGCTCGCCCTCGCCGAGGCCGCGGTGAGGATCAGTGGTGATCTTCCCGACGCGACGTATCCTCGGGCAACGATTCACGAGCTCCGCGGCGAGGCATGGAAAGAGCAGGCGAACGCGCTCTATTACCTTGGCCGGTTCGATGATGCGCTTGCCGCGCTCGGGTGTGCGGAAACCGAGTACCTTCACCTTCCGCACGAAGGCCTCGGTCTGGTCGCCGTGACGTACATCCGTGCGTATATCCTGTACGAGCAGGAGCAGTTGGAGGCAGCGGATCAACTCGCGCACGAATCGGCAGAGGCGGCGCTCCACCTCGGCTCCACCGACCGCTTCATGCGCGCGCTGCACCTGCAAGGCGAGATCCGCTTCCGTCGAGGCGACCTTCGTGGCGCTATCGACCTCTTCGCGAGGGTGCTGCGCTACGGAGAGGAGACCGGTGACCAGAAGTGGATCGCGCGCGAGGAGCGCGCCCTCGGCGTTTGTCATATCGAATTGATGAATCCGGGCGAGGCCAGCCGCCATCTTGAGCGGTCGCTCCAAGTCTGTACAGGAATGGACTCGGCCATTGAAGTGACGCGCAACCGATGGGCGATCGCTCGTCTCACATTCCTCCAAGGCAATCGGAACGAAGGTGTTCTGCGCCTCCGCGGCGTGGTGGGAGAGCTAACGAGCGAAGGGATGCTGACGGACGCTGCCATTGCTGCGGTTCATCTCGCCGAAATGCTGCACGCAACCGACAGGACTCGCGAGATCCCGAGGCTCCTTGCCGGAGTGGTGCAGACCTTCGTCGCTGCAGGGATGCTGAGCGGCGCCCTCTCCGCGCTGGCTTACCTGAAAGAGGCATCGACAGCAGGAACGATGACGGCGGCGATCTTCTTGTACGTCCGACAGTTCATCGCGCGCGCGGAGCACCAGCCTGCTCTTCCGTTCGCGCCACCGCCGGAATCGATACTGTAAGGATTTACCCCGCGCGCACACTCCCCTGCATTCGAGGGCGACCTCACATTGATCGCCGGCTCCCGCCGGCCCAGAAGGAGGAGGTTGTATGCGAGGCGTGTCCAAAGGTTCCGGCCGTGTTGCTGCTGCGCTCGCAGTGTCCACGATCCTATTTGCACAAGGCGTTTTCGCTTCGGCGCGGCAGGGGGATCAAGGAGGTTTCCTCGACCGCTTGCTGCGAGCGAAACAGGTGGTAGTGCGGATTCTCTCGGAGATTGGCATGCCCCCAGGCTAGAGCGTTGAATCTCATAGTTGGGGATCGAGAAGGGTTGACTCGGCCTCCGAAGGTTACGAAATGAGGGTAGGCAGTTTCGCGATCTGCGACACTCCTCAATCAGACGCGGGGATTTCAGGAGGAATGACACTCGTCGCCGGCTGACCGTCGCGTCCGATGCCAGGATGCGGAAGCCTGCCCCGAGGAAACGTGCGGCCCGTTCGCGGGATGCGGACCGGCGGCGGTTCGAACAAGCCGCCGAGCTGTACCTCCATGCCTGCTACGGCACGAAGACGGCCGCGCGCGCGGACGAGTTTGCGACGTTCCTGCGCATGGCCCGGCCGTATCTCAGCCGCCTAGTGCCGGAGCTGATCGGGATGCCGCTGCACGACTTCCTTCGCGAGCAACAACTTGCGCATGCGCAGCACCTTCTTCGAACCATGCCCTTCTCCGTCACGATCGATCAGATCGCGCTCGCCAGCGCCTTCGGCACGCCGTGGACGTTTTACCGCTGTTTCAAAGCCGCCTTCGGGATGTCGCCGGGCAAGTACCGGATCAGTGACCGGTAGTCACCCCTTCGCAAAGCTTGGCTAGAAGGAGAAGCTTGAGGACGCGGGCCAGAGACTGGTCTGATGCATGAGCGAGATCCTCAGCATTGGCAGTCTCGGCGTCGTCGTCGCAGCCGCGTCTCTCGTGGCAGTTGGACGTGTTGGGCGATCTGGATGGGAGAATTAGTTTTGAAAGGCCGTGGAGATCGCGCAGTCCGATCTCGCCACCACGGCCGGGGCGCCGTCGCGGACCTTCCCCGAGAATGGCGCGGACCTTCCCTGAGAAGGGCGCGAACGTTCCCCGGGTTCTGGAGATTGGACTTACAACGCCGCGAAGGCAGCCAGGGGTGCGAGCGCTTTTTGCGAGCAATCCCTGGTCTACGTTGTCTCTCGAAAGTGGCACCAAGCACGCCTCCGGCGTGCCTCGCACAGACAAGAGTGTCTGTGCCACATTCAGCCGCTGCTTTCCTAGCTCAGACACATTCGACTCGTCCAAAACCCCAGGCTTGTGACAAACACCCGAATGGTTGTGGCACAGACACTTTTGTCTGTGCGAGGCGGCGACTGCCGCCGGTAGCTCGCTGAAGCGGGCGACAGAGATGCTGTCGATGAGCGCATTACTCCAGTGCCGCTGACGCGGCACCAACCACAGCATTTCTTTACCAGGGGTGCTCGCAAAAAAACGCTCGCACCCCTGGCTATCGTCTTGTCGCCGCTAACGCGGCAAAATCCGCTCCGGTTGTTTGGCGGGTAACGCACCGCTGGCACGCTCTTTTAGGAGCTCCCCGCGACCGCGAAACCGCGAGACCCCGGCTACAATCGCGGCAGGCAATGGACCGTCGTCCTCTCAAGACGCGCGAGCGTGGCTGGGCCAAAGCGCTGGCGGCGATGCTGGTTCGGTTGCGAATCCGGCCCAACGTCATCTCGATCTTCAGCGTCGTGTTTGCTCTCGGTGCCGGCGCGGCGTTGACCGCCAGCAGGAACGCCGAGGGGCTGAGCCGAGTGGGGTTGCTGATCGCAGCGGCCGCGGGCATCCAGTTGCGCCTTCTCTGCAACATGCTCGATGGAATGGTGGCGGTCGAAGGGAAGATGGCGTCGAAGACCGGCGACATCTTCAACGAGCTGCCGGATCGCATCGCTGATCCGCTGATCATCGTCCCGGTCGGCTACGCCATCATCCGCTTCTACACGCTCGGTCCGACGCTCGGCTGGTGCGCGGGGCTGCTGGCGGTGATGACGGCCTACGTCCGTGTGCTCGCAGGCTCGGTGGGGGTGAAGCAGGACTTCGTCGGCCCGATGGCCAAGCAGCACCGGATGGCCACACTCACCCTGGCCATGATCGTCGATGCCGTTGCCGGCTACCTTCGGTTCCGCGACTACGCGCTGATGGTTGCATTGATCATGATCATCCTCGGCACGATCATCACCATGGTCCGCCGCACGCATCGCATCGCCGCGGAGCTGGAGTCGCGGTGAGGCGTTTCGTCGCCAAAGGAGTCGTCGGAATCGCGCGCGTTCTGGCCGGCGGCAACGTACGGCGCGTCGGTTTCACGCCCGACGAACGGCAGCGCATCTACTTCGCCAACCACGCCAGCCACCTCGACTTCGTCCTGGTCTGGGCGGCGCTTCCGCCGCGCCTGCGGGTGATCACGCGCCCGGTGGCAGCCAGGGACTATTGGGATCGGGCCGGACTTCGCCGGTACCTCGGCGTGAAGGTCTTCAACGCCGTGCTGGTGGAACGGAATCCGACGAGTGGATCTCAGAACGCCATCGACGTCATCCTCGAAGGACTCGGCGACCGTCACTCGCTCATCATCTTCCCTGAAGGTACGCGCGGGGATGGCTCAACGATTGCCCCGTTCAAGAGCGGGTTGTATCGCCTCGGAAAGGCGCGGCCGGACGTCGAGCTGATTCCGGCCTACATCAACAACCTCAATCGCGTGCTGCCGAAGGGGGAGTTCGTGCCCGTGCCCATGCTGGCCTCGGTCAGTTTCGGCGAACCGATGCACGTCGGTGAGGACGAGGACAAGGACGCCTTCCTGGAGCGGGCGCGCAACGCCATTCTGGAGCTGCGGCAATGGTGAACATGATTCGCGACCGTCAGACGCTGATGCTCTTCGGCGGCGTGCTCGGGCTGCTTTTGCTGGCCACGATCATCGGTCAGCTCATCAAGCTGCGGCGGCGCAACGATGTCGTCGACAACCTCAACGCGCGCATCCGGGCATGGTGGGTGATGTCGGCGGTCTTCGCCCTGTCTCTCCTCACCGGCGGCCTCGGCTCGGTCATCCTCTTCGCCGTGCTGTCATTCTTCGCCCTGCGCGAGTTCATCACGCTCACGCCCACTCGCCCGGCCGACCACTCCGCGCTCTTCTGGGTCTTCTTCATCATCACGCCGCTGCAGTACTACCTCGTGGCCACGCAGTGGTACGGCTTCTTCAGCGTGCTCATCCCGGTCTACGCGTTTCTCTTCATCCCCTCGCGCATCGCCATCTCCGGCGACCCGAATGCGTTTCTCGAGAGGAGCTCGAAGATTCAATGGGGCCTCATGGTCTGCGTCTATTGCGTCAGCCACGTGCCCGCGCTGCTGATGCTGGAGATCCCCGGCTACGCGGGGAAGAACGCCCGCCTGCTGTTTTTTCTGGTCGTGGTCGTGCAGTTGAGCGACGTGCTGCAGTACGTCTGGGGCAAGCTTCTCGGCCGTCACAAGATCTCGCCGGTGATCAGCCCGAGCAAGACCTGGGAAGGGTTCATCGGCGGGATCGTCTCGGCCACCCTCGTCGGCACGGCGCTGTGGAAGGTGACGCCGTTCACGATGTGGCAGACGATGGGAATGGCGTTCATCATCACCATCATGGGGTTCCTGGGTGGCCTGACGATGTCGGCGATCAAGCGCGACCGCGGCGTGAAGGACTGGGGATCATCCATCCAGGGACACGGCGGTGTGCTCGACCGCATCGACTCGATCTGCTTCGCCGGACCGATATTTTTTCACTTGACACGTTACTTCTTCACATAAAATGTGCAGGTAGAACGTCCAAGGAGCCAGCCCCCGATGACTTACGTGATTGCCGAACCGTGCATAGGTACGAAGGACACAGCTTGCGTCGATGTTTGCCCGGTGGACTGCATCCACCCTCGGAAGGATGAGGCGGGCTTCGCCGAGGACACGATGCTCTACATCGATCCCGAGGTCTGCATCGACTGCGGCGCCTGTGAGCCGGCGTGCCCGGTGCAAGCCATCTTCCCGGGGGATCTGGTGCCCGAGCAGTGGAAGCAGTACACCCAGATCAACGCCGACTGGTACAAGCGAACTTGAAATTTGTGACCTGGATCACTATGCTTAGGATGTCGAGAACGTAAACTGACGTTCACAGCAATTGGCCGCAAGGCAAACACAGGGGCGTAACGCCCCTTTTTTATTTTCTCATTGACAACCGAACAGCCGGTCTATCGAGACCCTTCAGTTACGTGCCCACCTCGGACCCAACCACGGAAGAGCGGGCGAATGGGCGTGCCTCCGTGGACAATTGCTGAAGCTACCTCTCTCTCTCTGCAACGCGTGCCGGAGGGTCTCGATTGAGCGGCTGTTCGTGTATGGGGTGTAGGGAGTGGGGAGTGGGAGCACCAGTAACCTTCTACTCGTCCCTTGACTCCGACCCCTGACGACTCCGACCCCTGACCCCGACCGCTGACACACACCCCCTACTCCCCACACCCCACCCCCTCCCATACAATGCGATCATGAAAATCGCATTCATCGGTCTCGGAGCCATGGGCTACCCCATGGCACGCCACCTCGCCAAACAGCACGACCTGCTGGTCTGGAATCGCACGCGTGAAAAGGCGGAGCGCCACGCCCGGGAACACGGCACGACGCTGGCGAATGATGTCGTCGAATGTGCCGGCGCCGAGGTCATCATCACGATGCTCCCGACGAGCGTGGAGGTCGACGCGATCGTCGACAAGCTTCTCCCCTCACTGCATCCGGGAACGCTTTGGATCGACGCCACCAGTGGCGATCCGAACGTGAGCCGTAAAACCGCCAGCCGTCTCGCAGAAAAGGGCGTCGCCTTCGTCGACGCCCCCGTTACCGGCGCGACCGTCGGCGCGGAGAACGCCACGCTCACGATCATGATCGGCGGCGAGGCCGGTGACTTCGAGCGTGCGCGCGACATCCTGCAGTTCTGCGGCAAAACCATCATCCACGTCGGTCCGGTCGGCTCCGGCCACGCCATCAAAGTGCTGACGAACACGATCATGGGCGCGACGGTGTGGATCACCGCGGAGTGTCTTCTGCTGGCCAAGCAGTACGGCATCGACCTGAAGACGGCGCTGGCTGTGACGAATGCCGGAAGCGGCCGCTCCAATGCCTCGGAGAACCTGCTGCCGATACGCCTCGTCGATCACAAATGGCCGCTGGTCTTCAAGCTGGTACACCACGACAAGGACATCCGCATCGCCGCCTCGATCGCCCATCAGCAGCACGCGGCGACGCCAATGCTCGCTCTCACGCAGCACCTCTTCTCCGCGTCGCTGAACCAGCTCGGCGAGGGAGCCGACTACATCGAGGTGGCGAAGATCGTGGCCAGGATGAACGGTACGAGCTGGGACTGAGTACGCGGTCTCGGGGTTTCGGGGTCTCGGGGTCTCGGGCTTGTGCGGTCTCTCGGTCTTGCATGCCGAGATCGTTCACAGCGCGGGCTCTCGCCCTGAACCCAACGCGATTGGACGCCAGCACTCGCCCGGACGCGCGCGAAGGCGCGGCTCCACAATCCAGCCCCGCGCTCGGCGTAGCGCGAGCGCGGGGTACCAGGGTGTGGCCAATTTCCCGGCCGCGGAGGCGGCCGGGACAAGACCGCCCAATTTGCACCAAAAGCGCGATACGCCTACTTCTGTGGCGGCCGCCTCCGCGGCCGCACTTCCACGACCACCGATACCCCGCGCTCGCGCTGCGCCGAGCGCGGGGCTGAATTGTGTGACGCGCCTCCGCGCGCAACCGTCCTCCATAGGTTGCCTACGGACGGCTTCTCGGCCTCGGGAGAAAACTTCGCATCGTACGCAGAAACTATTGATCAGTAGTACAGAGCGCCTACCGTGAAACCCCACAACCGTGAAACCCCGCAACCGCGAGACCCCGCAACCGTGAAACCCCGCAACCGCGAGACTCCGCAACCGCGACACCCCGCAACCGCGAGACCCCCAGACCCTCACTCCCAGCTACACTTCCCCCATCGTGTCCCTTCCTGTCGGTACCCGGCTCGGCCCGTACGAGATCGCCGCCTCTATTGGCGCTGGCGGGATGGGGGAGGTCTACCGTGCCAACGACACGAGGCTCTCGCGTGACGTGGCCATCAAGGTGCTCCCGGCGGAGTTCGCCCAGGATGCTCAGCTCCGGGCGCGGTTCGAGCGGGAGGCGCGGGCGATCTCCAGCCTGAACCATCCGAACATCTGCATGCTCTTCGACATCGGGCAGCAGGACGACATCGAGTACCTGGTCATGGAGTATCTCGACGGCGAGCCGCTGACCGAACGCATTTCGCGTGGTCCTCTGCCGGTCAGCGAGGTGCTCCGGTACGGCATCGAGATCGCCGACGCGCTCGACAAAGCGCACCGCACGGGCATCATCCATCGCGATCTCAAGCCGGGCAACGTGGTCATCACCCGCACCGGCGCGAAGCTCCTCGACTTCGGCCTGGCCAAGGCGATGGATTCCGCCCTCATCGCGTCGACGTCACCCCAAACCACGACGGCGCTGTTCCAGGAGGAAACGCTCACTGCCGAAGGGACGCTGGTGGGGACGTTCTGTTACATGGCGCCGGAGCAGATCGAATACGCGCGGAGCGATGCCCGCAGCGACATCTTCGCCTTCGGCTGCATGCTGTACGAAATGATCACCGGGCGGCGCGCCTTCAACGCCGCCAGCCGCGCCGGCATGATCGCCCAGATCATCGCCAGCGATCCTCCCTCGATCGCCACGCTGCGGCCGATGACCCCGTCATCGCTCGAACGCATCGTGCGCACCTGTCTGGCCAAGGATCCCGAGAACCGCTTCCAGACCGCGCACGACGTGATGCTGGCGCTGCAGTGGATCCGCGACGAGCAATCGAACCCGTCGGCGGCGCTGCCGGTCGCAACCGCACGTGGACGCATCGGGCGCGAGCGTGCGATGTGGGTGCTCGCTCTCCTCGTGGCGGCCGGCGCGGTAGCCGGAATCGCTTGGTGGTCGCGGCGCCAGATCGCTTCGCTCGACCGGCCGCTGATCGCCGCGATCGTGCCGCCGCGCGGGCTTCGCTTCGTCTTGACCGGCGACTACGCCGGCTCGCCGGCGCTCTCGCACGATGGTCGCCGCGTCGCTTTCGTGGCCGCGTCGGTCGAGGGGAAGCGGACGCTGTGGGTTCGCTCGCTCGACTCCACCGACCCACGCGAGGTCGAGAGCAGCGATGAAGCCATGTTTCCCTTCTGGTCGCCGGACGATCACGCTCTCGGCTTTTTTGCGCACGGCAAGCTCAAGACAGTCGATGCTTCCGGCGGCGTACCGATCGTGATCGCGAACGCGCCCGATGCCCGCGGCGGATCCTGGAGTGAGGACAACGTCATCGTCTATTCGCCCGAAACGCGCGGAGGCCTCGTTCGCGTTGCCGCCAACGGCGGCCCGCCGATCGTTTTGACGACTCCCAGCGGAGGGATGACCACGAATCGCTGGCCGCTGTTTCTTCCGGGCGGCAAGGCGTTCCTGTACCTCGCGGCGAATCACCTGGAACCGGGCTTTCGGGCCGCGGCCCTTCACTTCCGGTCGCTCGACGGCCAGACGGATCGCGTCGTCGCGCAGATGTTGACGAACGTCGCGTATGTCGGCGGCCGGCTCCTGATGCTGCGCGACGGCACGCTGGTAGGCCAGCCGTTCGACGCGGGGCGAGGCGTGCTGACCGGCGCGCCGTCGATCATCGTGCAGAACGTCCGTTTCGACGCGTCGACATGGCACGGGGTGTTCGATGCCGCGGGCCGTACGCTCATCTACCAGCCGGGAGGCACGCTGGCGGGCACACAACTGGTCTGGTTCGGCCGCGACGGCAAGAACCTCGGCGCACTCAGCGATGTGGCCCGGTACTACGACCTGAAACTCTCGCCCGACGGCCATCGCCTCGTCACCAACGCCGGCGAGCCGAGCGCCGACATCTGGGTCATCGAGGCCGATCGCGAGGTCCGCACACGCCTGACATTCGAGGGCTCGATGAACGAGGCGCCGGTCTGGAGCGCCGACGGAAGCGAGATCATCTACGCGGCCCGCGATGCGCGGGCCGAGCTGGCTGCCGTCTATCGCCGCCGCGCTGATGGCAACGGGCCGCGCCAGCTTGTGGCGCGCCTCGGCGGCGACGCGGATCCCGGCTCGGTCTCGCCCGATGGGCGTTGGGTCGCGGTGTCGCTCTGGAGGGCGGGACCCAATCCGCAGATCTGGGTCGTGCCGCTCGTGCCCGGCGAGCAACCGCGCTCGCTCATCGCCGGCGAATTCGCGGCGCACGACCCGCGCATATCGCCTAACGGCCGCTGGCTCGCCTACACATCGAGCGAAAGCGGCCGCGACGAGATCTACGTCGTCCCCTTCCTCGGCAGCGGAGGAAAGTGGCAGGTCACGACCGGCGGCGGCCACTCCGCCCGCTGGTCACCCGACGGAGCCCACCTCGACTACCTCACCAATGACAACACGCTCACCGAGGTCGACGTGCAGAGCAGCGGCGGATTCGCCATCACCGCGACGCGCGCGCGCTTCCGCCTGGACGCCAACCCCATCTCGTCGTCCGACTACGATCTCGCCGCCGACGGAAGGGTCATCGCCAACGGAGGAGAGGCGGATACCTCGCCGCTGACGGTTGTCGCGAATTGGCGGTGAGACGAGGGTTGGTAAGATGAGGAGACGATGAAGAAGTATGAAGATCCGATCGTTGAAGAGGTTCACCAAACACGAGCGCGGTTACTCCAAAAGCACGGTGGATCAGAAGGCTACGCAGAACATCTGCGTCAGCTCGAGATCGAGCTAGCGGATCGGCTCGTGAGTCGTGAGCCACGGCCTCCCGCATCAACAATAGAGACGCGGTTGCGGCAGCCTCAGAGGTTGTGAAGAAATATCGTTCACCGAAGAAGGCCAAATCCTACAGCGCGGGGGTTCGCCCTCAACCCAATGCGATTGGAGGCCGGCACTGGCTCGGATGCGCGCGAAGGCGCGCTCACAATCCAGCCCCGCGCTCGGCGTAGCGCGAGCGCGGGGTACGAGGGTGTCGCCAATTTCCCGGCCGCGGAGGCGGCCGGGACAAGACCGCCCGATTTGCACCAGAAACGCGATACGCCTAACTCCTGTAGCGGCCGCCTCCGCGGCCGCACTTTCACGACCACCGGATACCCCGCGCTCGCGCTGCGCCGAGCGCGGGGCTGAATTGTGTGACGCGCCTCCGCGCGCAACCGTCCTCCATCGGTTGCCTACGGACGGCTTCTCGGCGGCGGGAAGAAATCTTCGCGCCAGGAGAAGAATCCCATCGGAGCAGGTGTCACAGTCCGCTTCGTCCGTTTGTGCGTAGAATCCCGCTCGCAATCTGACTGGAGGCAACATTTGATGCGCAAGTCTTTCCTCGCATTCCTCGTACTGCTCCTCGCTCTGCCGCTCGTGGCGGACGAGGGGATGTGGCTCTTCAACCGCACACCGAACGCGATCTTCAAGCAGCGGTACAACTTCGAGCCGACCCAGGCGTGGCTCGATCATCTGCAGAAGTCGTCGATCCGATTCAACAGCGGCGGATCGGGCTCCTTCGTCTCATCCGACGGTCTGGCGTTGACCAATCATCACGTCGGTCTGGACTGTCTGGCCAAGATCTCGACGAAGGATCACGACTACGTCACCACCGGCTATTACGCCAAGACACAGGCCGAGGAAGTGAAGTGCGTCGACCTCGAACTGAACGTGCTGCAGTCGATCGAAGACGTCACGAAGCGCGTCAACTCGTCTGTGACGCCCGGCATGACCACCGCCGACGCCCAGGCAGCGCGCCGCTCCGTGATGAGCGCGATCGAACAGGAGTCGGTTCAGAAAACGGGCATGCGTAGCGATGTGGTGACGCTCTTCCAGGGCGGCGAATATCACCTCTACCGCTACAAGAAATACACTGACGTGCGCCTGGTCTTCGCGCCGGAAGTCGGCATCGCTTTCTTCGGCGGCGATCCCGACAACTTCGAGTATCCCCGGTACGACCTCGACGTCTGTTTCTTCCGTGCGTACGAGAACGACAAGCCGGTGCATCCGGTCGATTACCTGAAGTGGAGTGAAAACGGCGCGAAGGACGGCGATCTGGTTTTCGTCTCCGGCCATCCAGGATCGACGAGCCGCCTCAACACCATGACGCATCTGAAGTTCTTCCGCGATATCGCCTATCCGTTCACGCTGAACATTCTCCGCCGCCGCGAAGTGCTGCTCACGAACTACGCGCAGCGGAGCATCGAGAACGACCGTCGCGCGCATGACGATCTGTTCAGCATCAAGAACTCGCGCAAGGCCTACCTCGGCCGGATCGCCGGCTTGCAGGATCCGGCGGTGTTGAAAGCGAAGGCAGCCACCGAGGCCGCGCTGCGGCAGAAGGTGACCTCCGACCCGCAGCTCAACGCGGCCTACGGGGATGCCTGGCAGAACATCGACGCCGCCATCGCAACCTACCGCCCGATCTACGTCGAGTTTCGCTTCATCGAGGGAGGTCTGGCCTTCAACAGCGCCCTTTTTCAGAAGGCGAAGACCCTCCTCCGCCTCGGCGATGAATCGACGAAGCCGAACGGCGACCGCCTACGTGAGTATCGTGAGTCGAACCTCCCGTCGCTGAAACAGGATCTCTACTCCGAGGCGCCGATTTACGAAGACCTCGAGATCGTCACCCTCACTGATTCGCTTTCAAACTTGCTGGAGATGGCGCCGAACGATCCGCTCGCGCAGCAGGTGCTGGCCGGCAAATCGCCACAGGAGCGCGCCTCCGAGCTCGTGCGCGGCACGAAGCTGCGCGATGTGGCAGTTCGCAAGGCCCTCGGCGAGGGCGGCAAAGCCGCGGTCGACGCCTCGAATGATCCGATGATCCAGCTCGCGCGCATGGTCGACGCTCGCGCCCGCGAGCTGCGCAAGCAGTACGACGACAACATCGCCGAGGTACTCCGTCAGTCGTACGCCAAGATCGCTAATGCTCAATTCAAAACCAGCGGCGGCGAAACCTATCCGGACGCCACGTTCACGCTGCGCCTCTCGTACGGCACCGTGAAGGGCTTCACCGAGAATGGCCAAGCCGTTTCCTGGGGGACTGAAGTCGGCGGCACGTTCGCACACGCTGCCGAGCACGGCAACGAGGGCGAGTTCAAGCTGCCGGCATCGTGGATGGCGAAGAAGTCGGTGCTCGAAAGCGACAAGACGCCCTACAACTTCGTCATGACAGCCGACATCATCGGCGGTAACTCCGGCAGCCCGGTCGTGAACCGCAACAACGAATTCGTCGGCATCATCTTCGACGGCAACATCCAGTCGCTGCCGTGGGACTACCAGTTCGACGATCGCGTGGGCCGGGCCGTGGCCGTGCATTCGGCCGGCATTCTCGATGCGCTCCGGAAGGTGTACGGGGTGAACGGCCTGGTGAAGGAATTGACCGGGAAATGAAAACGCGTGATGCCGCGATCGCCGACGCTTCGGCGATCGCGCGCATCTACAACGAGGGGATCGATGACCGGGTGGCGACATTCGAGACGCGACACCGCACCGCGGACGATGTGGTGCAGTGGTTCGATGGCCGCCATCCGGTCGTTGTCGTCGAAGACGACACCGGCGAGGTAATCGCCTTCGCCGCGACCTCGACGTATCGCCCCCGCGACTGCTACGCCGGCATCGCCGAGTTCTCGGTCTATGCCTCCCGCGCCGCGCGTGGCCGCGGAGCCGGACGGACTGCCGTGGAAGCGCTCTTCGCCGCCGCCCGCGCCGCCGGCTTCTGGAAGCTGGTCTCCCGAGTCTTCGTGGAGAACACCGCCAGCCGCGGCCTGCTGCGCTCTGCCGGCTTCCGCGAGGTCGGCGTCTACGAGCGTCATGGGCAGTTGGATGGCGTGTGGCGGGATGTGGTGATTGTGGAGAAGATGCTGGAGTAGTGGATTCGTGGATCAGTGGATCAGTGGATCAGTGGATTAGGAAGCCAGGACTACCTCGGCACGAACTAATCCACTGATCGACTAATCTACTCGTCTACTCCCTCCTTGGATGACAATCCCTGCCGTTGGTGTTAGACGGACCGCCGCCACATGCCTGATCCCCAGTTCATCCGTAATTTCTCGATCATCGCCCACATCGACCACGGCAAGACGACCCTCTCGGATCGTCTGCTGCAGAAGACCGGCGCGGTGGAGAGCAGGGACATGCACGAGCAGATGCTCGATGACATGGATCTCGAGCGCGAGCGCGGCATCACCATCAAGGCCCGGGCGGTCAACCTTCAGTACCACGCCAAGAACGGCCAGGACTACGTCTTCAACCTGATCGACACCCCAGGTCACGTCGACTTCTCCTACGAAGTCTCACGCAGTCTGGCCGCGTGCGAGGGGGCGGTGCTCGTCGTCGACGCCACACAGGGCGTCGAGGCCCAGACGCTCGCTAATAGCTACCTGGCCATCGCCAACAGTCTGGACATCCTCTCGGTAATCAACAAGGTCGACCTTCCCTCGGCCGAGCCGGAGAAGGTGCGCGAGCAGATCGAGAACGTGATCGGTCTCGATGCGCACGACGCCGTTCTGACGTCGGCCAAGTCGGGGATCGGCGTCGATGAGATCCTCGAGAAGATCGTCACGAAGATCTCCGCGCCGAAAGGGGATCCAAACGGCCCGCTGCGCGCACTGCTCTTCGACTCCTGGTACGACTCCTATCGCGGGGTCATGTGCCTGGTGCGCATCGTTGACGGCGAGATTCGCAAGGGGATGAAGATCAAGTTCCTCTCCACCGATCGGGTCTACGAAGTGACGGAGCTGGGGATCTACACGCCGAAAGCGAAGGCGGTCGATCGCCTGGGCGTCGGTGAGGTCGGATTCCTCTCCGGCAACATCAAAGACATCGTGCAGGCCAAGATCGGCGACACGATCACGACCTCCAACGCCTCTCCGCCCCCGCTTCCCGGCTTCCAGGAAGTGAAGCCGATGGTCTTCGCCGGCATCTTCCCGATCAATACCGATGACTACGAGAACCTGCGTGATGCCGTCGGCAAGCTCAAGCTCAACGACGCCTCATTCAGCTACGAGCCGGAGAGCTCGCTGGCCCTCGGATTCGGTTTCCGTTGCGGCTTTCTCGGGCTGCTGCACATGGAGATCATCCAGGAGCGTCTGGAGCGTGAGTTCAATCTCGAGCTGCTGACCTCGGCGCCGGGCGTCCGCTATCGCGTCCAGAAGACCGACGGCGACGAGCTATGGATCGAGAACCCGCAGAAGATGCCCGACCCCGCCTACATCCATGCGATCGAGGAGCCGTTCATCGAAGCGACCATCCTCACGACCGACGAATTCGTCGGCCCGATTCTCGCGCTTGCGATCGATCGGCGCGGCGTACAGAAGAAGCTGGAGTACGTCAGCTCCAACCGGGTCATGATCGTGTACGAGATGCCGTTGAATGAGGTGATCCTCGATTTCTTCGACAAGCTGAAATCGATCTCCCGCGGCTACGCCTCGCTCGACTACCAGTTCATCGGCTACCGCGAGAGCGACCTGGTGAAGATGGACATCCTGATCAACGGGGAGCCGCTCGATGCTCTCTCTCTCATCGTGCACAAAGAGAAGGCCTACTCGCGAGGAAAGCTCCTGGTCGAGAAGATGAAGGAGTTCATCCCCCGCCAGATGTTCGCGGTGGCTCTGCAGGCGGCCATCGGTAATCGCGTCATCGCCCGCGAAACCGTGAAAGCCATGCGCAAAGACGTCCTCGCCAAGTGCTATGGCGGCGACATCTCACGCAAGCGCAAGCTCCTGGAGAAGCAGAAAGAGGGGAAGAAACGGATGAAACGGGTGGGGAAAGTGGAGATTCCGCAGGAAGCCTTTCTGGCAGTGCTGAAGATCGACTGATTTGCCGGATCACGGGAGAGGAACGACTCCGCCGGCCGTGCCCCCGAGTTTTTCCCGCGCACGCATCCTGCAACGCGATACACTTCGCGAGCGGAAGGCCGGAAGCCATGCAACTGGCAGGCATCAGCCGCAGAAGAGGAGATGTTGATGGCTTCCAAGGTTTTCGTAGGGAATCTCGACTTCAACACAACGCGCGACGAGGTCGAAGCGTTGTTTGCGCAGGTCGGAACGGTACGAGACGTGTTTCTTCCGACCGATCGCGAGTCGGGCCGGCCCCGCGGGTTCGCGTTCGTCGAGTTCGAATCGGATGAGGATGCGGCGAAGGCGATTGAAAAGTTCAACGGACATGATCTGGGCGGCCGCGCCCTTCGGGTAAACGCGGCTGAGGATCGCCCGCCCCGCGCAGGCGGCGGCGGTGGCCGTTCGTTCGGCGGTGGTGGCGGCGGACGCGGCGGCGGTGGCGGTGGCTACAGCGGCGGAGGCGGTGGTGGCGGCGGCTACGGTGGTGGCGGTGGCGGCAGCTACGGCGGCGGAGGCGGTGGTGGCTACGGCGGCGGTGGTGGCGGCGGCGCCTACGGCGGTGGCGGCGGCAAGCCGAAAGGCAGCCGGCGAAACATCCGCGCCAAGAAACGCGGCCTGTAATCGGACAACGACGTGGCCTCCCTCACGGGAGGCCTTTTCTTTGCGTTTGTTTTTCACTTCCGCAAGCGATCAGTAGTAGTTTGCGGTGGGGGGATCAGGCTCATGAAACGCGTTGCCTGTTTGTTGGCTCTGCTGCTCGCGGCCGCATGCAGCTCCACGGCGCCGCCCGTGCCGGCTTCGAAGCCAGGCACCGTCGACATGAAGGAGCCGCGGCGCATGGTCGGCACCGAGAACAATGTCCGCGTCGATGCCGAGATCTACGGCGAGGATATGGTGCAGGGCACCAGCATCGCCATCAAGTACGACATCACGAACCAACGTTCGTTGCCGATCCTCGTTGCCGACCTCCTCGCGCAAACGACGTACGATCCGGAATCGCGCACGGTCACGGTCGACATCGGATCGGAGATTCCCGGCGAGGAGTTCCTGCCGCGGCTCATCTCGATTCCGTCGGGCGAACGGCGCTCGTTCAACACCGGCGCCCACATCAACATCCAGGTGCCGCCTGGCTCGTTTGCGCCAAGGCCGAATGCGCTGCGGATCCGGGTCAACTTCCTCGGTGACCCGAAACCGTTCGTGAAGCTCATCGACATCCCGGAAAGAGCGGTGCGCGACCGGAATCTCGCTGCCGAGCTCTTTCAGAAGTGGGTCGATGGAAATGAAACGGTGACCACCAACGCTCTTCCGATGCGCTGGCAGGGGCCACGCTCGGGGATCAACGAAATACAGCCGGCGGAGCAGCCGCGCAGGCGACGCCCCTAGGCGGCTGATCGAGGGAACGGTGACAACCGACAAGCGCTGCGAAGTAGCGTGCCTCGCACAGACAAAAGTGTCTGTGCCACATTCAGCCGCTGCTTTCCTTGCTCAGACACTTTCGACTCGTCCAAAACCCCAAGCTTGTGACAACACCCGAATGGTTGTGGCACAGACACTCTTGTCTGTGCGCGGCGGCGCCAGCCGCCAATTCGCTGGCGAAGCCAGCGGGAGACTCAGCCCCCGGCTTCGAGCCGGGGGTTCCAAACTCCAAAAGCGCTGCGAAGCAGCGCGGGTGCTTAGGAGCCTGCGCGGCAGAACGTTCGTGCGCCACCGTTGGCCGAGCCTTGGGCAACCAACATCCAACGCCGCCGGCTGTGCCCCGGCTAGAAGCTGGCTAGCGCTTCCTGCTCGTTCTCGTAGACCTCGAAGACGGTGATGAGTTGTGTGACGTGCAGCAGCTCGTTCAACTTGGCGGGAAGGTGCAGCAGCTTGAGCTTGCCGCCTTTGTTCGTCACGGTCGTGTAGGAACCGACCAGCTCACCGATGCCCGACGAGTCGATCGTCGTCACGCCGGAGAGGTCGAGCAGGATCTTATTGCTGTTTGCGTTGGCGATGACGTCGCGAAGCTGCTGGTCGCCCGCGCCGATCGTAATCTTGCCATCGACCTTGATGATCGCGGTTCCGTTTACGTCGCGAGTGGTGGCTTTCATCTCTCTTCTCCTTTGTATGTGTCCGCGGCACGCGACCGCCGGACGCGGAAGATATCAGGCTTTGCCGCTGGCGATACCGGTTCCTTTGGCCAGGTTTTTCGTCATGACCAGTGAGGTCCCGCCACCGGCCTCGAACGAGTAGCGGATATGGTCCATGAAGGTGCGCATGTAGAAGATCCCCCGGCCGCTCGTTTTCATCAGGTTCTGCGGATTGAGGGGATCGCTCACCGTCTCCGGATCGAATCCGGTCCCTTCGTCGGAGATGGTGATGGCCAGATCGTCACCGTTCAGCTCGAACGTGGCGTTGACCTTCTTTTTGACGTCGAGCTTGTTTCCGTGCTTGATGGCATTCGCCACCGCCTCGCGGACGGCCATGCCGATCCAGTGCGAGCCGTCTTCATCCATCCCCGCGTTTTCGCAGAGATGTTCCGCGATCACCTGCACGAGCTCGATATTTTCGAACCGACTGCTGATGGTGATCTCGATCCGCTCGCCGTCACGTTCCATCGGTTTTGAACAGGCGGCATTGTAGGGGAGGCAGGCACGAGGGACAAGGGAAGCAGCGAGATGCCCCATCCGCCTGACTTTCGGAATCGCCTGCATGCCGAGGCCGTTCCCAACCGCATGTCCCGACGACTCCCCGCCCTGATCGCTGCATTCCTGCTCGTCTCCGCCGGCGCGCATGCCGCGTCGCTCGACGCGGAGATGAAGACAGTCGAGAAGCTGCGCGGGCTCACATTCGTCCACCCGGTGGAGGTGCGGACCCTCACGCGCGCCGAGCTGCCGAAGGTGCTGCGCGCGCAGATGGAGAAGTCGCTCCCCTACTCGCCGGACGACTACGCCCTGATCCTTCGCACGCTGCAACTCGTCGACTCCGGTACGACCGATCTCGTCGGCAGCATGCTCGATCTCTACCAGTCGCAGGTCCTGGCCTTCTACGACCCGCTGACGCACACGTACTTCGCCATCGATCAGTTGCCGGAGGCTGCCGCGGGAATGCTCGATAGCGATGTGCTACGGGAATCCGTGGCCATCCACGAGCTGACCCATGCGCTGCAGGATCAGCGTTTTCGCGTTGGCGCCCTCGATCAGGCGCTGCAGAAGGACACCGACGGCAGCCTGGCACTGCACGCGCTGATGGAAGGCGAAGCGACGCTGGTCATGCTCGATTACGTCCTCGATCAAGCCGGCCAGAAGATGGATGACGTCCTTGCGAATCCGGAGGTGATGTCGCTCCTGACTTCATCGCTGAGCGGCGCCGACAAGACGATCGGAGCGTCCACGCCGAGGTATTTCGCAGAGTCGCTGAAGTTTCCGTACGCCGAGGGGTTGAAGCTCGTCATCGACGGCTACCGTCGCGGCGGGTGGAAGATGGTCGACCGGATGGATGAGAATCCGCCGCGATCGACCCGCGAGGTGCTTCATCCAGCCGAGTACTTCGCGCGGCTCGGCATCGCTGAAAAGGCGCGGGTCCAGTTCGACGACAAGTCTCCTCTTCCCGGGACGCTGACCGTGGAGCACCTCGGCGAGTTCCACTGGCGCTTTCTGGTCGGCGACGCCGGAGGCGGCTGGGTCGACGATCGCGTCACCGTCGCCCAGAACGTGCAGTGCGAGCCCACGGTGCTGGTCGAGACGCGTTGGGAGAACGCCGATCGGGCGCGGGCGTTCCGTGACGCATACGGGACCTTCCTTCGCGGCCGGGGACTGGAGCCACGCCTCGCGCTCGACGGTGCGCGCGTGAGAGTCGCGTACGGCGCGGAAAGGAAGCTGATGGACTCGTTCGTCCAATGAACGTCGATTACGAGAATCTCGAGAACGATTGTGAGAGCGGCCTGTTTCGTGAGTCGCTGAGGGAGGAACTGCTCTTCGGCTTCCGGCAGATCCACCAGTCAGGCGACCGTCTGCCGCCTGCGTCGTACTACGCGGCCCAGATCGCCGAGATCGTCAACCGAGGCGCCGCCGAGCCGCTGAACAGCGATCTGGCGTTTCACCTCTACCAGGAAATCCTCCTGGCCGTGGAGGCCGCGCGGGCGGAGGTTCTGGGGGAAGAGCGGCAGCAACTGCCGTCGTGAGAACAGCGCGGTGACCCCGCCCTATAATCGCGCCCTCCGATGCCGCAGAAACGCCCCACCCTCTTCCTCATCGACGGCTCCAACAACGTCTATCGCGCCTACTACGCGATCCGCAATCTGACGAATTCGTCGGGCCTGGCCACGAACGCGGTCTACGGGTTCACGCAGACGCTGAAGAAGTTGCTGAAGGACTTCGAGCCCGACTGCATCGCCGTGGCATTCGACATCAGCCGGGCCAAGACGAGGCACGAGGCCTTCGAGGATTACAAGAAAGACCGCCGTCCCATGCCCGACGATCTGGCCATCCAGTTGCCGTTCGTCAACGAGGTCCTCGAAGGATTCGGGATTCCGGTCATCGGCGTCGAGGATTGGGAAGCGGACGATCTCCTGGGCACTCTGGCCTTCGTCGCCCGCGACCGCGGCTACGACGTCGTTCTGGCCACCTCGGACAAGGATTTCTTTCAGCTCGTCGGCGACGGCATCAAGCTGTTTCACACCGGCCGGGAGGTTCTCTACGACGCCAAGGGTGTCGAGGAGAACTTCGGCCTGCCGCCGGAGAAGGTCGTCGACGTCATGGCCATCTGGGGCGATGCCATCGACAACATCCCCGGCGTCCCCGGGATCGGCGAGAAGGGGGCCAAGGCGCTGATCACGGAGTTCGGCTCGCTCGAAGGGGTGTACGAGAACCTCGACAAACTCAAGCCGGCCCAGCGCAAGAAGCTCGAGGAGAACAAAGAAAAGGCCTTCACCTCGCGCGAGCTGGCTCGCATCAAGTGCGACCTGTCGGTGGAGGACATCGACTTCGAGAAGCTGAAACGTCAGGAGCCCGATCGCGCCAAGCTGCACGACGTCTTCTCACGTCTCGAGTTTGCCTCGCTGATGCAGGAGTTCCTCCCGGCCGCGCCGGCGGTTGAGCGCGACTATCGCATCGCTTCCGGCGCCGACGAGGTGCGGGATCTGGCCGCCGGCGCGGACGAAGTGGCCATCTGGTTCGAGTCGGCAACAGCCGAAGCACATGACGATCTCATGGCCGCTGCGCTCTCGGTGAAGCAGGCCGAGTCGCTCATCGTGCCGATCGCGGATTCCGCCGGCGGCACCGCCGCACTGCGCGAAGCGCTGCAGACTCTGCTCCGCTCCGACCGCCTCTTCGTGGCTCACGACATCAAGCTGCAGCTTCGCCGCCTGGCCGCGAACGGCTGGCCGCTCCCAAAGCGCTTTTCCGACACGATGATCATGTCGTATGTGATCAATCCCGGGCTGCCAAGCCACGTCTTCAGCAACGTGGCCCGCGATTGGCTGAAGCAGGATGTGACATCGCGAAAAGACGTGGTGAAGACCGCGCCGCTTTTCGCGCTCGATCACGAGGTCGGCGCCACCGCTCTCTCCCCGTACCAGCAATACCTCGGCGAGAAATCCGATGTCACGGTGGCGCTGAAAGAGATGCTGGTTCCGGAGCTGCGCCGCGATCCCGCGCTCGTCGACATCTACGACCGCATCGAGCTGCCGCTCATCCCGGTGCTGGAGCGGATGGAAGCGCGTGGCATCAAGATCGACGTGGCGCTGCTGCACGTGATGTCCTCGAAGATGGCCGGGCAGCTCGCCCAGCTCGAGAAAGAGATCTACGCCGAGGCAGGCACGGAGTTCAACATCAACTCGCCGCAGCAGCTCGGACACATCCTGTTCGAGAAGCTGCAGTACCCGGTCTCGAAGAAAACGAAAGGGACGAAGGCGTTCTCGACGTCCGTGGATGTGCTCCAGGAGCTGGCCAGCCACGGATTCGCGGTACCGCGCCTGATCCTCCTGCATCGCGAGCTGCACAAGCTGAAATCGACCTACATCGACGCGCTGCCGCAGCTCGTGACGAAGGATGGCCGTGTCCACACGTCGTTCAATCAGGCGGTGGCGGCGACGGGGCGGTTGTCGTCGTCCGATCCGAACCTGCAGAACATCCCCATCCGGACGGAGTTGGGACGCGAGATCCGGAAAGCGTTCATCGCCGAGGAAGGGAACGTCCTGCTCGCCGCGGACTACTCGCAGGTCGAGCTACGCATCCTCGCCCATATCTCCCAGGATGCCGATCTGATCGAGACATTCCAGCGCGGGGCCGACATTCATCGCGCAACGGCGTCGAAGATGTTCAACGTGCCGGAGGATCAGCTCACGATCGATCAGCGGCGCGCCGCCAAGACGATCAACTTCGGCGTGCTGTACGGCATGTCTGCCTTCCGGCTCTCGAATGAGCTGAATATCCCCACCGGCCAGGCCAAGGATTTCATCGACGCCTACTTCGCGCGCTATCCGAAGATCCAGGAGTACCTCGACCGGACGCTGGAAGAGGCCCGCCGCAGCGGCAAGGTGACGACGCTCTTCGGGCGCGTGCGCTACATCCCGGAGATCCACAACAAGTCGTTCACGGTGCGGGGCAACGCCGAACGGATGGCCACGAACGCGCCGATCCAGGGGACGGCGGCGGACATCCTGAAGCTGGCCATGATCGCGCTCGACAAGCGGCTCGCCAACACCGCGTCCATGCTGCTCACGGTACACGACGAGATCGTGATCGAGGTGCCGGAGGCTCGCGCCCCTGAGGTGGCGGGGATCGTGAAAGAGACGATGGAGAACATTTTCCCGCTCGCCGTCCCGCTGGCCGTCGATGCGCACTACGGAAAGAGCTGGTACGACGCGAAGGAGTGAGATTTGACGCTGTGGGAGCCCGGCAGCGCCATCCCGGTAACGTTCCGCCGGCCAAGCCGGCTTAAGGTCCCTGGCCCCCGGCTTCCAGCCGGGGAAACCGCGGATCATCAATTCTCCGAGCCCGCTCTTTTCTGTCGCCCGCTCAAGCGGGCTGACAACATGGGACGGCCCGTTTTCCCCCGGCTGAAAGCCGGGGGCTACGGATCTCAAGCCGGCTTCGCCGGCCACGCGCTCCTGTCGAGCCTCGGGGTACTCCGGCTCGGAATGACAGTGTCTGCCTTCACGCTGGTCCTCATTCTCCTCGCCTGCAACCAACCTGTCGTGCCCAGCCCAGTTCAGAATGCGAACGAACCCAAAATTCACGCCACCGTCGTCACGATTCAAACCACCATCCAGCCTGCGAACAAGACCTACACCCACACCCTCTTCATCGCCAACGATCGCGCGCGCAGCGGTGATGAGGTGGACGAATGGCGGCTTTTCGACTTCGCGCAGAAACGCGTGACCTTCGTCGACGATCTGGCCCAGACGTATCGGAACGAGCCGTTCGAAGATGTAATCGCCTCCCATCGCGCAGGCATCGCGCGAGACGTACCGGACGGAATGCCGCGCGCACAGTTCGCCGTCACAGGCGCAAAGAAGACCCTTCAGGGTGTGCAGGCAAAGCAGTCGATCATCCGCCTCGGCGCGTACCAGCGCGAGCTATGGATCGCCTCCCATCCGCTGATCCCGGAGAGGCTTTTCGCAATGCTTCAGGCCAGCGAGCCGGCTTCGTCGCCGCTCGCCGGCGTGATGAAAGAGTCGGACGAGGCGCTGCTGCAAGTGCAGGGATTCCCGTTTGCCGACCATGCCGAGCTGCCGTACGAGAACCAGAAGATGGTCGTCGACAACACGGTCATCAAGATCGAGCAGCGCGACGTGTCGGCGTCGTTTCTGAACGTGCGCGGGGGGTACAGGGAACTCGCGCCGGCTCATGACAGCGCGGAACAGCCACCGCAATCTAGGTGACGATCAGACGCCTTTCGGCCATGAAGCCGGGTCTTGCGCTTGATGTTTGATGGCGAGAATGACAATTACTCGTGAGTCATCCGAGTAGAAAATCGCGTATGGAAATTGTTTAGTCAGCGCTCGGCGGACTCCGGGCAAGACCTCCGTGAAGGCTGCCGGCCACTCGGAAATGCGGACTATCGTCTCCCGGACCGCTGATCTGAATCTGGCGGCGACCGCGGGCGACTTGCCTCTATACCAAGCTGCGGCTTTAGAAAGCTCGGCACGCGCTTCCGGGCGAACAACGACGCGTCGTTTCAATCTGCTCCGAAAACCTCTCGGTCAACGGAATCCCATGGTTCGCTGTCTTCCGGCGACGCACGATGTGCTTCGAGCCTTTTCTGGAGCTCATCGGCCAGCTCGTCCGAAACGGGAAGAAGGTCTGGGGTATCCAGAATCGAGTCCCAAATCTCGGTGACCAGTTGGAGGCGCTCCGGAACGCTCAATTTGCGGATCTCGGCGATGTCTGTCACGAGTCGATTGTACTCCTGAGGTTGTGTTACCTACAGCACCCTTCTCGCGTCCCCAACCCGCTTCGTGACCCCCTCCCGGTCCATCCACTCGAGCAGCGGGATGGCGATCTTGCGTGAGAGGCCGAAGTACTCCTTGAACTGGCCCACGTCGATGGTCTCGCCGCGCCGTGCGCCGATCCGCTCGCGCGCGGCGGCTAGGGCGTTGCGGTGAACGTAGATCCCTTCCGCCAGGCGGACGAGGGTCTCCTGCTTGACCAGTAAGCTGACCACCCCTTCGATCACTCTGGCCTTCTGCGTGCGCTCGTTGATGATCTCGGACACCGGCGGCGGCTGCAGGCCCGCTTCAGCGAAGCGCGACTCGATCATCCGCGCCAGCTCCCCCTCCGCACCGCCCAGGCTCTTCGACCGGCCCGGGATGTCGAGGGCGTCGCCGGCGATAGCCACGATCTTCTCGCGCGCCAGGTCCTGAAGAAGAAAGTTGATCAGGTTGCCGTCGGCGCCGCGCGGCAGCAGCTTCTGCGCGAACTCGCTCTTCGGCACGTTCAGCGCCATGCGGTTCTCTTCGAAGTAACCGCGTAGAAACTCCATGGCCCTTCGCCGGAAATCGGTGAGCACGTCGTGATGAATCCAACGCCGCTCGCCGCTGTCGGCGAGATGAGGAACATTCTTCAGCTCCCTGGCCAGGGTCTCGATGCGAATGCCGGTCCGCGCCTGCACCTCGTGGATGGTCAGGCCGCGCAGACCTTCCAGCTTGGCCATCAGCTCGACGCGCTCCTGCAAGCTGCCGCCGGCGAGCGTATCCAGCAACCCCTCGCGCGTGTTGCGGCTCAGCTTCGGCAGGTGCGCGTCGAGGATCACCCCGCCGCCAACCGTGAGCGCGGGCGAGTAGCGGCGGATGACGAAGCGATCGCCGGCCACGGCCACGACGGGCGATTCGAGGCGCACCTGCACGTAAGCGCTCGCGCCCGGTTTCAGCTCGCTCGTCTCGTCGACGAATCGGATGCTCCCCAGCAGCTCCCCCGACAGGTGATGAAAGCGGATGCGCGTCTGCTCCTTGAGCGGTTTGGCGTCGGCAAGCAGATCGAGGCGCGCGGTGATCACCTGCGACGACCGGAGCGTGTTCGGCGTGACGAGCTGTTGCCCGCGGTGCAGATGATCGAGGTCGATATCGGGCAGGTTGACCGAGGTTCTCTCGCCCGCCGACGCGTACTCGCGGGCTTCGCCGTGGACCTGGATGTTGCGCGCACGGCTGCGGCCGCCGCCGGGTAGCACTTCGATGTCGCTGTCGACGTTGAGGCGTCCCGCGTAGGTCGTGCCGGTGATGACCGATCCGAATCCTTTCATCGTGAAGACGCGGTCGATCGGAAGCCGGAAGACGCGCGTCGTGGCATCGCGGTCATCGACCTCGTCAACCGAGGCGAGGATTGCCCGTCGCAGATCATCCAGCCCTTCGCCCGTCACGCTGCTGACCGGCACGATCGGCTTTCCGCCGAGGAAGCTGCCCGCCACCATCTCTTCGATCTCGAGCCGAACGAGCTCGACGATGTCGTCTTCGACCAGGTCCCGCTTCGTGATGGCCACGACGCCGGTGCGGATGTCGAGTAGCCTGCAGATGGCGAAGTGCTCGCGTGTCTGCGGTTTGATCGATTCGTCCGCGGCCACGACCAGGAGCGCGCTGTCGATGCCGCCCACTCCCGCCAGCATGTTCTTGACGAACCGCTCGTGGCCCGGAACGTCGATGAATCCGATCTGGTAGTCGTCCGTGAACCAGCTCGCGAAGCCGAGGTCGATGGTGATCCCCCGGCGCTTCTCCTCGGGGAGACGGTCGGTATCGACGCCGGTCAGCGCCCGGACGAGCGCCGTCTTGCCGTGGTCGATGTGTCCTGCCGTGCCGACGACCCGTTTCTTCCGAGACATTGGTGCGGGAGTGTACCCGGTGAGGCGCGGTTACGCGGTCTCGTGGTTGGGCGGTCTCGGGGCAATGAGGTGCTGCTCGCCACGGGACCCCGAGACTCCGAGAGCCCGAGACCGCGACACTGAAACCTCAGGCACAGTTGATGCGTAGAATTGACCGAACGGTCGTTCTGTAGTAGGATTCCGGGCGTTCCGAAAACATTGGGTATCTCTCAGCAGTTCAGCAGGTTGTCACGGTGCTGTTACATTGAGAAATTTTTCACAAGGTCGTGCCATAATCTTCCGCGTCGTTAGAATCTAATGGTTTACTGGATGATGTGGGGGCGGATTAGCTTCCTGTTTCAAAAGCCCGCCTCTTGTTTCACCGCTTGAATTCTTCTTTGAATCTTACCGATCCAGCAACAACTCGCCACCTGAGCGTTCGCACCCACCCCCATCCAGTAGATTTCGCCGGCCCCGCCGAAAAGCGGGGCCGGCTTTTTTTGTAACCGGTTACGTTGACGGTTGCGGAGTTGCTGAGTTACAGGGTTGCTGAGCACCGTTGACGTTGCCGATCGATCAACCCGGCAACCCAGCAACCTGGCAGCTCAGCAACCCAGCAACTTCACCCCACCAGCTCCGCCAACGCCTGCTCCACCAGCATCCTGGCGTCGGCGTTCACGCTGAGCCATCGGATGGCAGCGGTGGTGGCGTCGGCGGCGGCGAGGAGCTTCTCGTGCTCGATCGAGAGCGGCACCCGGCCAGCCACGGCGTCGCAGAGAACCTTCCCGAGGAGCGCGATGGCATCGCTGACGTCGTCCTGAGACGCCACGAGCGATGCCACGCTGAGGAGGGCGGCGGTATCGCGTTCGTCGGAGAAGCGCGTCAGGGCGGCCACGATCGACGCGGCAAGGGCGTCGTTCGATTCCACCTCGCCGCCGACGAAAATCATCTGGCAGCGCGAACGGATCGTCGGAAGCAGCAGGTCGGGCGATCGCGTCAGGAGGATGAAGGTCGTGTCGCTGGCGGGCTCCTCCAGCGTCTTGAGCAGTGAGTTCGAGCCGCCGACGCTGAGCGCGCTGGCAGGATCGATGATGAAGACCTTGTTCCGCCCCTCGTAGGGCCGCATCGTCGCCGCCGCCACGATCTCGCGGATCTGCTCGACGCTGATCATCTTCCGCTCGCCGCCCACCTCGATGAAATGAACGTCGGGGTGCATTCGCCGCTCGATGCGCTGGCAGGCCGTGCAATCATCGCCTTCGGTCCGGTTGAGGCAGTTGAGCGTTTTGGCGATGCCGAGGGCAACCTCGCGCAACGTGGCCTGCGACGGACCATGACAGAGGATGGCGTGATGCAACTCTCCCCGCCGCGCAGTTTCGAGCAGCAGTTCGGCAGTCGCGCTCACCGCAGTACCTCGGGCTTTCTGCGCGCCAGCTCCGCCTCGACGCGCGAATAGACGTCGTCCACGTCGCCCTCGGCGTCGATGACGGCGAAGCGCGACGGCTCGGCGACGGCGAGGGTGAGATATCCCTCCCGAACGCGGCGAAAGAAGCGCAGATCCTCGGTCTCGAAGCGCCCCTCGTCGTCCGCCGCTTCGGCATTGCGCGAGCGTGCCCGCGAGAGCCCCACCTCTTCCGGCAGATCGAAGAGAAGGGTCAGATCGGGGATGAGCGAATCGGTTGCCCAGGCGTTGAGCGTTCGCAACTGATCGAGGTTGAGCAGCCTGCCGAAGCCCTGGTAGGCAAGCGTGGAGTCGGTGAAGCGGTCGCAGAGCACGGTTGCTCCCCGCTCCAGCGCCGGCCGGATGACCTCGACGACGTTCTGCCTGCGCGAGGCGGCAAAGAGAAAGAGCTCCGCCACCGGATCGATCTGGTTCGCACTATCGAGCAGGATGGCCCTGATCCGGTTCGCCAACGGCGTCCCGCCAGGCTCCTTGGTAACCACGGCCCCGGTGATCCGCTCCGCGACCCGCCGGAGCTGTGTGGACTTGCCGGACCCTTCGATCCCTTCGAATGTGATGAACATGCGCGTCGCAACTTTATCCCGAGGCGAGCCTCCGCGCGCGTGCAGAAGTCCGCGCTGATCAGTGTTGCCGGTGCTTCGGTCGAAGCCTGAGCACTCTGTTTTGAGGTGTGCGGGCGTCGCTCTCGTTTATGTCTGATTCACGTTGATCTGCGCTCAGGTCATTTTGATCTGCGCGCGCATCGTTTTGATCTGTGCTCAGGTCATTTTGACCTGCGCGTGCATCGTTTTGATCTGCGCTCGGATCATTTTGACCTGCGCGTGCATCGTTTTGATCTGCGCTCGGATCATTTTGATCTGCGCGTACATCGTTTTGATCTGCGCTCAGGTCATTTTGACCTGCGCGTGCATCGTTTCGATCTGCGCTCGGATCATTTTGACCCGCGCGTGCATCGTTTTGATCTGCGCTCGGATCATTTTGACCCGCGCGTGCATCGTTTTGATCTGCGCTCAGGTCATTTTGATCTGCGCGCGCATCGTTTTGACCTGCGCACACATCATTTTGATCTGCGCGTACATCGTTTTGATGTTCGCGTGCGATGTTTTGATCTTCGGGGTCTCACTTCTGACCCACGCGCACATGCCTGCGACGCTCGCTGGGTCATTTCCTGACCCGTCGCGCTGCGTTTCGAAGCACGAAAACCTGTCAGCCACCTGGTATTGCTCCAGAGCACTGTGACGGCGGAGCTCAGGGCACACTCAGCTCGCGCAAACCATCCCGCAACCCCCGCAAATAGTGCTCCCGCATGAGCGTCTCGAAGATCCGGTTTGTGGCCAGGATTCGGAAGCGCTCGCCGAGGCGGGCGCGGCGGCGGAGGTGGGCCAGGCGGCGGTCGTCGGCGGGGGAGCGAGTCTCCAGCTCATGCACTCCCAGGAAGCCGGCCAGCTCTGGGTGCTTGCTATAGAAGATCGCGCCGGAGCGGCCCACGGTGTACTGGCGGCGGGCGAAGGAGTCGACGGTCATCGGGTGGTAGTGCCGGGTGACGGCGCGGGCGTTGTAGCGGATCTTCAGGCCGAGGGCGTCGAGGCGGAAGGCCAGTTCGATGTCTTCCCATGCCGCGGCGGGAAAAGTGGTGTCGAACGGGTCGGTGCCGAGAAGCTGGCGGTCGATGGAGATATTCGACGTGTAGAAAAAGTTGAAGGGGACGATCTCGCCATCGTGAATCAGCTTGTAGCCGAACTGCAGGCCGTAGTCGTTGATGAAGTCCATGAAGGCGGTGACGCGCTCGCCGGGCGGCCAGCCGGTGTATCCGAGGCAGGCCGCGAGGGGATCGTCGCCGGCGTCGCGGTGGATGCGGGCGTGCTCGGCCAGGAAGCGGCGCTCCGGCACGGTGTCGTCGCCGATGAAGAGGACGGATCGGCCGGTGGCCAGTCCGACCCCGTGATTCCGCGCCCGTCCCGGTCCCGCGTTCGCCTGCGAACGGAAGGTGAGCGGGTACCGTTTGGCCTGCCGTTCGCGCAGCGCCTCGGCGGTCCCATCGCTTGATCCGTCATCGATCACGATCACCTCGAATTCCGGTGCCTCGTGCTGCTCCTCGAGCGCATCGAGCACGCGCAGCAGCATCGGCAAACGCTTGTAGGTCGGGATGACGACGGAAAAATAAGGGACGGACATCGGGCCGCGGATTGTAACGTTCGGAAGGATGAAGGGCGAAGGATGAAGGATGAAGGATGAAGGATGAAGGATGAAGAGTGAAGGATGAAGGAGATCCTCAACCTTTTCATCCTTCATCCTTCGTGCTTCATCCTTTCACGAAGAGAAGCAGGTCGAGGCTGAACGTCACGCGCATGGCGTTGACCTTTTCGACCGGCCGCGGGCGGTAGATGGAGAGGAGGATGTCGTGGACGGCTTCGCGGTCGAGATCGGCGATCGTCGTCGCGCGGCGTTGGTCGACGAGCTTGAACTCGTTCGCAAATGTCTCGACGGTGCGCGCCACCCGATCGCGTCCGGCGCCGCGGAGCTCAACGAGATCGTCAGGAGCGGGAATGGCGACCAGGAGCCTTCCGTCGTCGCGGAGAACGCGCCGGAACTCGGCGCTGTTCATCCGCGCCGTGATCGACAAAACACGTGTGAAGGCTGCATTGGCGTACGGCACGAAGCGGTCGGCGTTTCCGACGATCCACTCGCAATCGGGATAGCGGCGCGCCGCGGCATCGATGGCCGGGATGGAGATGTCGATTCCGTGCGCCGTGCACCCACTCCTGTGAGCGAGAGAACCGAGATAGAAACCGTCGCCGCAGCCGGCATCGAGCACGTCGTCATCGCTCCCGATGTTGGCGACATCCCCGATCGCATCGAGCAGAGGTGTGGTCACACCGCGATCGTGCAGACGCCGTCGCGCCGCCACCGCTTCCGCCGCATCCCCAGGCTGCTTCGATCGCCGTTCCTGCGGCTGCAGCAGGTTGATGTAGCCGCTGCGGGCGACATCGAAGGAGTGTCCGCGCGGACAGACGAGCCGCCGCTCTTCTCGCGAAAGCGGCTCGTGACAGGTGCGGACGGTGCAGAGGATTGACATGCGTTTGGTGGGTTGCCAAGAAGGCCGAACAACGTAGGTCGGACTCTCTAGTCCGACCGGCGCTCGGGAGGACGGTAATTGATAACCGGCCTGTAGTTAAGAGCCGCGCAAGCGCCGGTCGGACTGGAGAGTCCGACCTACGTTAGCTTCGCAACTACAATCATTCCATGCACCGCTCCACGCGACGGCTCATCGGCCTCGCGGTTGGTCTCGTCCTCTTCCTGATCGCCTCGGCCCTGGTGTACCAGACCGGGATGGCGCGGCTGGAGGGGGAGCATCGTACGTTCTGGGATAGCTTCGAGTGGGCGGCGGAGACGCTGAGCACGACCGGCTACGGAGCGGACAGCCATTGGCGGTCGCCGGCCATGGTGATTCTGGTGGTCGTCGTGCAGTTCACCGGCGTTTTCCTGGTCTTTCTCATCGTGCCGATCTTCCTGGTCCCTTTCCTAGAAGAGCGATTCGAGCGACGGGTACCGAGGAGCGCTCCCGCCCGGATGGTGGATCATGTCGTGGTTTACCGATACGGCCCGACGGTGGAGACGCTGCTGCAGCGGCTGGCCGCGAATCACATCGCCTCGATCGTGGTCGAGACCGATGAGACGGCCGCGCGTGCTGTGCTGGAGCGAGGGTTGCCGGTTGTCTTCAGCCGCGCCGAGGAGGACGCGCTCGATGTCTGCCGGCTGGCGCAGGCGCGGGCGCTCGTGGCCAACGGACGCGACGAGGAAAATGCTGCGATCACCCTTCGCGCGCGGCAGATGGGCTTCCGCGGCGAGATCTTCGCGTTCGTCGAGGAGCCGGCCCATCGCAAGCCGATGGAGCTCGCCGGCGCCACCTCGGCCTACACGCCGCGGCACATCGTGGCGGCTGCGTTGGCCGCGCACGCCAGCGATCGGATCAGCCCGCGGCTTCCCGGCTCGGAGTTGCTGCCGTTTCTCGAACGCCGCGAGCTGCGCGTGGCCGCGGCGAGCCCCGTAGCTGGCCTTACGCTGGCTAAAGCGAACCTCGGCGAGGCCACCGGGGCAATCGTCGTCGGCCAGTGGATGCGCAATCGGCTGAATGCTCGTTGCGATGCCGCAATGACTATCGAGCCGGGCGCGATCCTGGAGATCGTCGGCGATCGTGCGTCGCTCGACCGTGCCGCGGCGATGATCGGCAGCCCATTCCTGCGCCGAGGCGGGCCTTATCTCATCGCCGGCTTCGGCGAGGTCGGACGCAAGGTCCACGAACTGCTGACCGACGCCGGCGAGGAGGTACGCGTCGTGGAGCGCGAAGCGCGGGAGGGTGTCGACATCGCCGGAAATGTCCTCGATCCTTCCGTGCTCGAACGCGCCGGACTGCGCGAATGCCGCGCCGTCGTCCTGGCCCTGAATAGTGACGACGCGACCCTCTTCGCCACGGTCATCGCCCGCGACTCCGCGCCCGATGTGACTGTGATCGCCCGCGTCAACCACTCCCGCAACATCGACAACATCTATCGAGCCGGCGCCGACTTCGCCCTCTCCATCAGCGACATATCCGGCGAGATGCTTTCCGCGCGCCTCCTCGGCCGCGTGGCCCGCTCCCGCGACGAGCACCGGCGCGTTATCAAGGTGGCAGCCCGCACAACCAGCGCGCTGCGCGACCTGCCGCTGCGCCGGCTCGGCTGCTCGCTCCTGGCGATCGAAAGGACAGGCGACTTTCTACCCGTCACCGCGGAAACCGTCGTACAGCCCGGCGACGAGCTGTATGTCTGCGGCGGGGCGGAGGCGGTGAAGGTGGTTGGCGGGTTGCTGGGCGGTCTTGCGGTCGCGTAGTCGCGCGGTTACGCGGTCTCGCGGTATCTAAATTGTCCCAGCGGCGCGAACACCGCGAGACCCCGCAACCACGAGACCCCGAAACCGCATACCGGCCTGGACCTTGCTACTCTTACCGGCATGGACGCCAAATCCCCAACCCGCGCGGCGCTGACACGGCTGATCCCGCCTCTGACCGTGTGGGCGATCGGCAGGATCCTCGATCTGCCCGCCGTGAAGGGAAGCGTGATGGAGTTGGACGGGCGCGCGAACAGGCAGCGGCACGAGATGGCCCGATCGGTCAAGCGCCGAGTGAAGAACGCGAGATCAAACATCCCCTGGCTTGCTGCCGGCGCCGCCGCGATCGTTGTCGGTATCGGATTGATCGCGCTGGCGGCGCGCGAAAAGTGAGACGTAGGTCGGACTCTCCAGTCCGACCGAGCGGGGGGGGTGGCGTTTTGGCAGCGCGGGTCGGACTGAGAGTCCGACCTACGTTAGATTCACTGCTTCTTCATCCACGCTACACACCGGTCCAGACTGGTGCGCATCGCGGCGGCATCGAGGTGCACTGGACGGCCATGGCCGGGAAGGACCCATTCGAAGCGATAGTCGAGCAGGCGCTCCATCGACTTGATCTGTTCCGTCCATGAATACCAGCAGGCCCTGCGAAACGCGTAGAGATGGCCGCGGCTCTCGCTCCAGGCGAGGTGATCGCCGGTGAAGAGATAGGTATCGCGATCGAGGAAGACCGCGTGCCCTTTGGTGTGGCCGGGGGTCGGGATCATGAGCAGATCGTCGCCGAGGGCAATCGGATCGTGGCCGGCCGGCTGCAGCTCGATCGCGTTGGTGCGGGGGTGAACATCGTCGCGATGAAGAACGCGCTGGCAGCCGAAACGCTCCGCGAAACGGGCATGATCGGCAACGTCATCCTGGTGCGTGAGAAGCATCCGCGACGCGCCGCCCATCGCGGCGATGTTCTTCACCAGCGGCCCGGAGAAGCGCGGTGAATCGATGAGGATGTTCCCCGAGGGGCGGCGAAGGAGATAGCTGATCGCGCCGAAGGAAGACTCCGAGGCGTAGCCGCAGCGATAGACGTTATCGTCGATCCACTCCGGCAATGCGGCCAACGCGGGACGCATGTCGTGTTTCGCCACTGACCCGATCGACGACGTCGGGCAGGAGATGAGCGCCTTCTGCGCGGCCAGAAGCTCTTCAGCTGTTTCGGGTTGGTGGTAGACCGAGGACTTGTCGCCTCGATCGCTGAATACCGCCGGCGCGAAGATCCGGCAGGCGTCGCAATCGATGCAGGTATCGTCGACGAAAAAGTCGCCCGGCACGTTGTCGGGAAGCCGCTGTGCGAGGGAAGCCACGTGAATTAGAACGGCGGCGCGGCGAGGCCAATTTCGCAAGAGTCTGTGGCATCATTGCGCCGATATGACTCACGCAGTTTCCGCACCCGAAACCCTGCCGCTGTCCACGTTCGTCATCGACGATCGCACGATGACGCTCGCTGAGCCTCTCCTGCTTCGGGTTGCCCTGGAGGAAGACACATACTTCGTCGAAAACGACACGCTTCATCTCTTTGGGAAGGGTGCTTCGCTCGCGGAGGCGATAGAGGCGTTTTCGCGTGATCTCGCATATTACTGGCGGTACTACCGCAATCTTCGTGACGAAGAGGTCGCCGGGGCTGGCGTGGAGCTGAAAAGGATCTATGAGGGCCTGGTAAAGGCCTGATTCATGAAACCTCTTCCAGCTCGTGATGTAGCTGCCGCGCTATCCCGCAAAGGTTTCGAGAAGAGGCAAAACGACCACACGTACTTTCACTTCCGGTACCGCGGCCGCGACGTGGGCGTGTCGACGATGATCTCGCACGGTGAAAAAGAGATTGGATTCGGCCTCATCAAGCGCATGTGTGCCCAACTGCGGCTCGAGACGAACGCGGATTTCGCCCGTTTTGTGGAATGCCCTTTGACGCTCGAAGAATACGTGTCAATCCTGAAAAGGCTGGGCATCCTGGGCGACGGCTGAAACGCTCGTGTCCGCCGCTTCGATTGCGTCCACGCGCGCCGCAGCGCGCAGACGACCGACAACCGACAACGCGCGAAGTGCCGCAACCGAGGAATGACCCGGCATCCCGCGCGTTTCTAGTCCCGCATGTTCGACAACCTGCAGGACAAGATGGACCGGGTCTTCAAGACCCTGCGCGGCGAGGCGGCCCTCAATGAGTGGCACATCGATAACGCGCTCAAGGAGATCCGCGTCGCTCTGCTCGAGGCCGACGTCCACTTCAAAGTCGTCAAAGAGTTCACCAATCGCGTCCGTGAAAAAGCGGTGGGCACGGATGTCCTGACCGCCTTCTCGCCCGCGCAGCAGGTGACGAAGGTCGTTCGCGATGAGCTGCAGGAGCTCCTCGGCGGGAACGAAGTCGGCCTGGCCCTCGTCGGTTCCCCGGCTGTCGTGATGATGGTCGGCCTTCAGGGCTCCGGCAAGACCACGACCTCGGGCAAGCTGGCGCTCCACCTTCGGAATCGCGGACGTCGTCCGCTGCTCGTGCCGTGCGACGTCTATCGCCCGGCCGCCATCGAGCAGCTCCGCATCGTCGCCAACAACGTGAAGGTGCCGTTCTTCGAGATTGGCGACGATCGCGATCCGCTTTCGATCGCGCGCCGGGCGGTGACCGACGCCAGGACCCTCCTCTACGACACGGTCATCCTCGATACCGCCGGCCGTCTGCACATCGACGCCGAGCTGATGGCGGAGCTCGACACCATCAAACGCGACACCCGCCCGAGCGAGATCCTCTTCGTGGCCGATGCCATGACCGGCCAGGACGCGGTGAAGTCGGCCAAGGAGTTTGACGATCGCCTCGGCGTGACCGGCATCGTCCTGACGAAGCTGGACGGCGATGCCCGCGGCGGCGCGGCGCTCTCCATCAAGTCGGTCGTCAATCGCCCCATCAAGCTGGTCGGTGTCGGCGAAAAGTACGCCGACCTCGACGTCTTCCATCCCGATCGGATGGCCTCGCGCATCCTGGGCATGGGCGATGTGCTGTCGCTCATCGAGAAGGTCGAGACCGAGATCGATCGCAAGGAAGCGGAACGGCTCGCTCATCGCGTCGCCAAGGACAAGTTCACGCTCGAAGACCTTCGCGCGCAGCTCCAGCAGGTCAAGAAGATGGGACCGCTCTCGTCGCTCGTGAACATGCTCCCCGGCGCCGGCAAGGTCAGCGAGGAGGACATCGACGAGCGGGCCATCGTGCGCATGCAGGCCATTCTCGACTCGATGACCAAAAGGGAGCGCGAGTTCCCGCAGGTCATCGACGGCAAGCGGAAAAAGCGGATCGCCAAAGGCTCCGGTACCTCGGTCCAGCAGATCAACCAGCTTCTGAAGCAATACCTGCAGATGAAGAAGATGATGCGCAGCTTCTCCAAAGGCTTCGGCGCGAGGAAGTTCGGCAAGATGATGAAGGGGATGCCGCCTGGGTTGATGGGGTGATGCCGTTTATCCTGGGTGATCCAGTCTATCCTGAGGAGCGCAGCGACGAAGGATCTCCGGTTCGCTCGGCAGGATGTTCATCTCTGAAGGGATAACCAGAGATCCTTCGTCGCTTCGCTCCTCAGGATAGACTGGAGGATCGGAATGACAGCCTACCCATTGCGGTTTCACGCCCCGGTTCGGTAGGATTGCCGACCCTATTCAGTCAAGGAGCATCACACGACATGTTGAAGATTCGCCTGCGCCGTCAAGGCGCGACCCACTCGCCGTTCTACCGCGTCGTCGTTTCCGACTCGCTGAAGACTCCGAGCAACGCCACCGTTGAGCAGATTGGCCACTACGATCCGAAGAAGAACCCGGCCGACGTCAAGATCGACCGCGCCCGTGTCGATTACTGGGTCAGCAAAGGCGCCCAGCTCTCGCCGACCGTCAAGTCGCTGCTGAAAAAGAACAAAACCGCGTAAGCTCGTTCCATGGAAGAGCTGATCGAGTTCATCGCCCAGTCGCTCGTCGATGACGCCGAGGCGGTGAATACGCATGTCTACTCCCGCGGCGACCAGACCGTCGTCGAGCTCGAGGTCGCCGCGAACGACCTCGGTAAGGTGATCGGACGCCAGGGACGGACGGCGCGTGCCATGCGCACCCTCCTTTCCGCGGCCGGCCAGAAAACGCGCCGCCGCTACACGCTCGACATCGTCGACTGAGGCACATGGCCGGCGACCGCATCGCCCTCGGCATCATCCGCAAGGCGCACGGAATCCGCGGCGAAGCGAGCGTCGAAGTGTGGTCCGACTCGCCCGATCGCTTTAACGAGCTTCACGCCGTTACTCTCGTTTCGCCGGAGGAGACTCAGACCCGCGAAGCCTCTATAGAGAGCGTGCGCATTCACGGCGGCCGGGCGCTCGTGAAGTTCTCGGGCCTGGAATCACCGGAGGATGTTCAGACGCTGCAGAACTGGACCATCGAGATTCCTGAGGCAGATGCACGGAAACTCGATGCGGATGAGTACTTCCTCCATGACCTGGTGGGGCTGACGCTGGTCGATGGCGAAGGGCGGGAGCGGGGGAAGGTGGTCGGCGTTGAGGAGGGTGCCGGCGGTGTGCTGCTCGTCGTCGACGGCCCGCGGCGGCGTTTCGATGTGCCATTCGCCGCGGAGATCTGTACGAAAGTGGACCTTGAAACGAGAAGAATCGCCGTGAATCTGCCGGAAAGCATCGAAGACCTTTGACGGTTTTCGCTCTTTAGTTAGTGGGCAAATGCGGCCGAGGTGATGGCGATGACCAGCGCTACCGACCACAGCATGCTCAGCACGCGCCACGACTGGCGTCCGCCGCGAAGGTCCGATGTGGTCTCGAATACGAAGTGTTTGATCTGAGTCATGGGAATCTCCCTTTTCGTTTGGCGATGGATCAGTTGTTGAGGGTGGCAATCGTTCCGGCATCGCCCGCGGCTGTGGGGTCCTGCAGCGGCACGGTGCGCGTACCGAAGGCGTCGATCGGCCATACCTCGAGCGGCAAGGTCCGTCCGTTCGCGGCGAGATACACCCTGGTACCGCTATCCGCGACCAGCTCGATCGAGCCGCTGGGCGGAACCACGTAGCGCGTTCCTTCGTAGGCAAAGGTAGCGCCCGGTGTCCCGACGAATCGATACGAGACCGCGCCGGAATGGCAAACCGGAATCGGAGCAGGTGCGTGGTGGAGAAGGGCGGCGAGGGTGATTGCGTGCAGGATGTTCATGGCCGACCCTTAGTCCAAGGCCGGTACCATGCGAGACGCCTTTTAGAATCATCAACTTAGATGCGTTTGCCGCATTCGCCACTGTTTCGGAACTGTACGGCTGTGCGATTTCCGGACATAACTCCAGCGATTCAGAGTGGACAGCATGCTCAACAGTCAAACGATACGCAGATTACTTCGGATACCACAGCGAGACACCTCCCTTTGCCGCGGCGTTTTTCGTTCGATCGGCGGGCGCTGCGCGATACACCTTGGCAATGTATGGAGGTTCGTGAGACTCGACGAATGACTCGATCCGTTCGATCGAATTGACAAAGTTCAGGGCAAGCTCAGTGATGGGCCCGTGGCCGATTACGACCAACAACGCAACCCGATGCCTGGTTACGGCAGCGAGTTCGTTTGGCGTATATCGGATCCGGCGGTTGTGCGTGATGGCGATCCGGCCATTCACGCCGCAGTATTCAAGCCACTGCTCGTCCGAGCCATCCGGCGGAAAAAGCGACTCATGCCGTTCAACCTGGAGGCCTGCCGCGGCAAGGATTCCGGGAAACTTCCTGCCGAGGTCGCGATCAGTGAAGTAGATTCTGCTCAAGCGGCTCGTTCGTAGAGCACCGCTTCCTCGATCTCAGCCTCGGTGAGTCCATAGTCCTCAGCCAGTTCGACGACGCTCTCGCCTCCATCGAGACGCTCAGCGATCGCATTCGTCGAAACTCCGGTGCGAACAACGACGGGGCGCCCAAAGGCGATCGTCGGATCGATGGCGATTGGTTTGTTCGAAGAGGATTCGCCCGAAATGAACGGGTAGAGCCTGATCGGAAACTTCTCATTGTCCCACTCGACGCGCTTCAGGTGTTCCGCCAGCAGTCGTCGCATGGCAAGTTGGCCGGAAGCACTCAAACTGAGCAGCTCACCATATTTATCGAGGAAGACCTCTCCGGCATGGGCGCGGAGATCCTTGTGAAGGAGGAGCCTCTCGATTTGCAGGCTTCTCTCCGCGTAGGAGATCGCCGTGCGCATCTCCTTGATTCCGACTCCGTGGTCGACTCGAAGCGACCGCAGCACGTGTGACTCGATCAAGTTGTAGAACGAGAGCAGCGTCGGGGCCGAGTTTGCTGCGTGGATCAAGGGTGAAAAATGAGCGGTCCTGCCAGCCGCTGGGTATGTTCGGCCGATCGTCCACGACCGCAGCGTGGCCGTTGGCAGCTTCAGATAGCGCGCGGCCTCGGAGAGCGTGTAGGCGGGTTGATCGCGCAGTTCGATGTTGTTTGCCTCCATTGGTCGTCCGTGTGCTCGGGCGACGGTTAATGATAAAGCAACCGGTCTTGACGAAAAATGTCCCCAGGCGCTCGGGAGCGCATCACGGTGCCCGGAAGGGTCTGGCGTAGCCGGTCATCTCGACGTACCCCTTCCCACTCACGGCGACGTTGCTGAAGGAGCCGGCGATGTCGACGGCGCCTTCCCAGTAGGTGATTTGCGTTGAGCTACGCGTTACCAGCTCCTGGTCCTTCATTAGCGGCTGGAGGATGAGGGAGATGCCGAATGAGGGGATGGCGATGCGCCAGCCCATCGGGTAGGTAGCACCGGATTTGGTTGAGTGCCATTTGCCGAGAGGGGTGATCACCATCTGCTCGCGGCGGAGGTGGATGACGTTCCCCTCGGTGATGAGGGAGCCGGACGATGGGGTGTCGGGAGTGCCGTCGTTACGGCGGATCTGGTAGAGCATCAGCTCGGCGTCGTTGTCGAGCTGGATCGAGAACCAGTCCCAGCCCTGTTGGCTCTCGCGCAGAGCTGAGCTGCCGAACTCGTGATCCATCCAGGCCTGGCCGTGGCAGTTGGCGCCGTTCACGCGGCCTCGGACCTCGAGGCGCGACATCGAGTAATAGTGGGAGGCGTTGCCGATCCCTTCGCCCTTGATGCTCACGCCGTTCTCGCCGTGAATGGCGGGCGGCTTGTGTGACGTCATCGTCAGATCGATGGCGTCTTTGCCGCCGTAGGCGATGAGGCGCCAGGAGCCGTCGGCGAGTGTCATGGCCCGCCATCCTTCGTTGAAGACGTCGAGCGTTCCCGCGGCGGCGTCTGCTGTGAAGGACGAGGAGCGATTGAGCTTCTCGTAGTAGCGAAAGTCGTTCGCGGCGACGTCGGTGATCGCGAAATGCGCGAGCGAGAGATTGCGCAGATCCCATCGCGTCTTCGCCGTCTCTCCAGGCGGGATGATGCCGACGCGAAAGAAGGTCAGCTCGAAGCCGTAGCGCTTTCCACTCTCTGTCTCCAGATGGCCGGTGTAGTACCACCACTCAGTCCTGTACTCGTCGTGCGTGCCGTGATCGCGGGGAAAGGAAAAGTCGTAACCGGGCAAGGCTGACTGGAACTGCGCCACCGCTAAAAACAACACCAATGCGGCAGTCCGAAGCATTCGGCCATAATATTCGCTCGCCATGGCCGACACCCCGGTCGCTTCTCCCGCTCGCACGCGCTTCCGCACGGTGGCCGCGGAGTCGAGCATCCCTGTCGATGCCGACGATCTGGTGGTGCTGGCGCGGCGCTACGCGGACCAGGGGATGTACGACGAGGCCATCCATCTGTACGAGATGGCGGAGAAGCTGAAGCCGGGCTCCGTGGCCGTCCGGATCAACCTGGCGCGCACCCGCGACCTCAAGGAGAATGCCGAAGCGGCACGGTACGAGACGGTGAGACAGGATGTCGATGCCCAGCGCGCCCGGGACGAGATCGATGCCTCGCAGTACGTCGGACTGGCGCAGTACTACATGGCCAAAGACCAGACCGCCAAGGCCATCGAGCTGCTCGAGATCGCCAAGCTGAAGACGCCGAACAATTATCGCCCCTACGAGATCCTGGGCCGGCTCCACTACTCGCAGGGGGAGTGGGACGCCGCGCACGAGGAGGTCGGGAAGGCGCGGAAGCTGAACCCATTCGACCGCGGCCTGGCGGAGATCTCCGGGCGCGTCGAATTCGAGCTGCGCAACTTCGACCGCGCCCTCGAAGACTTCGTCGACGCCTTTCTTCTATCGGTCGACCAGAAGGGCGACAGCACCGAGCCGGTGCGTCGCATGATCAACACGCTCAAGCGCATCGAGAACATCGACGCTAAAGACCTCAACGCCCGGATCAAACAGCGCGTCGAGCAACTGCAGCTCTGCACCGAACGGCTCGAGCTGCGCAAGGACAACCTTTTCAGGCTCGTATCGAAGAAAGGGCTGCGCGAGATCATCGATAAGATCACTCGCGACGCCGAGACGCGCGACAACCTGATTACCATGGCCGCTGAACTGCGCGCTCTGGGAGTCTTCCAGCACATCAAAGACGAGCAGATCATCCGCCTCTCGAAATTCGCGCACCTCGAGCAGCTCGCCGAGGGCGGCCATGTGTTCAAGGAAGAAGACCGCTCGATGGACTTCTACGTGGTCAAGGATGGGCGCATCGAGATCCGCAAAGAAACTCCCTTCGGTCCGCAGATCCTGAGCTCACTTACCTCGGGGACGATTTTCGGCGAGATGAATTTCATCGACCGGACGCACCGCTCCAGCGATGCTATGGCCGTCATCCCGTCGAGCTGCTACACCTTCTCATTCAGCGCGCTCGATCAGCTCATGGACGAGGACAAACAACTCGCCGTCGGCCTGCACTGGGCCTTCTGGCGCTCCCTGACCGAGAAAGTGCGCGACGCCAACGAGCAGCTCAAACTCTTCTTCCAGGAGGATGCGAAGAAGGGCCAGGGCCGCAAGCGTGTCGAGGGAACGCGCGAGATGCAGCAGGTCACCGTCAAGTCGGAGGACAAGGTCGACCTCTTCAAGGAGCGCGGCCTCTCCGCGGGTGAAATGAAGCTGCTGGCCACCTTCTCCAGCGAGGAGCGCTTCCGGGAAGGGTCGATGGTGTTCCGGGAAGGGGAGAAGGGCGACAAGCTCTACATCGTCCTCGACGGCCGGGTGCGCATCTCCAAGTTTATCCCCGGCGTGGGCGAGGAAGCGCTGGCCGTTCTCGACCGCGGCGATTTCTTCGGCGAGATGGCGCTGATCGACGACAAGGCCCGTTCCGCCGATGCCAAAGCCCACGACGGCGACGCCACGGTGCTATCGATCGATCGAGCCACGCTGAACGAGATCCTGTCGATGGATCCCCACGCATCTCTCCAGTTTCTGAACCTTCTCTGCCGGATGATCAGCCGCCGCCTGCGCGAGATCAACGAGAAGATCGTGCAGTGGAAGTACATGAGCGGAGGGTTCTGAGCCGGCACGGCCGGCGGCGTTGATTGCCCAAGGCTCGGCCGCCATCTTCGTCGACTCTTTTTCTACCGCACAGGCTCTTGCTCTGTCTCCCGTTCCCCTCGCCGTCCCAACGTCCGCTCGACAATCGCCACTCGCGCCAGCAGCTCCGACTGTCCTCGCAGCAGCGCGGCGATCTCCATCTCGGCTTTCAAGTTGACCTGATAGTCATTCTCGGCGAGGAGCTTGTCCTTCGACGACTGGCGGTTCTGGCTCATCATGATGATGGGCGCCTGAAGCGCCGCCACGGATGAGAGGGCCAGGTTCAGGAGGATGAAAGGGTAAGGATCGAAATTCGCCATCTGGGCGACGTTGATGGCCATCCAGATGGTCATGAAAATCGAGAAAAGGATGATGAACGGCCACGAGCCGCCGAACGCCGCCACGCGGTCCGCGATGCGCTGGCCGAAGGTCAGCCGCTCTTCCTGCTCCTGCAGCACGTTGCGCGAGACCTGTCGTGACATCAGCTCGTTGGTCTGCCGCAACCGGTCGCCCATCACCTCGATGATGCGCAGCGCCGCGGCCGGGTTCTTGTGAACGAAATCGACGAGGTCGTCGCGGTCGAGACGGATCACGTGCGTCGGTTTGACCGCTCTCGCCGTGGCCGAGCGCGGCGCGCCGTCGAAGAGCGACAACTCACCGAAATACTGTCCGTTGAACAGAGTGGCCAGCACGATGTTGGCCGCGCCTTCGCCGAATGCGATTTCCACCGCGCCTTCTTCGATGATGAAGAGCGACGACCCTTTGTCGCCCTGACGGAAGATGATGTCGCCCGGAGCGTAGTCGCCTTCTTCCAGGCGGATGGTGAGGCCGTTCAAGTCTTCCTGCGTGAGCGACTCGAACAGCGGGATGTTCGCCAGGAGCTCCTGTCTGGTCATGTGACGAAAGAGTACGTCAGCGCCGTGGTTCCGCCAAGAGAAGGTTGCTGGGTGGGTTGCTTGGTTGCTTGGTTGCTTGGTCTCGTGGTCTCGTGGTCTCGTGGTGTTGCTTTGCGAGTGTTGCCGGTTGATTTACGCCGCCGCGTGACCCCGAAACCGCGAGACCCCGAGACTTGGTTGCTTGGTCTCGCGGTCTCGTGGCGTTGCCCTGCAACGTTGCTGGTTGATTGCCGCCGCCGCCTGACCCCGAAACTGCGAGACCCCGAGACCCCGAGACCGAGCAACCCAGCAACCCAGCAACCCACCTCACGACGCATCCTTCGGCTTCGCCCGGGCTGCACGCGGATGCCGCGCCGTCCGCTCCTCTTCGAAGAGCATCGGCGCCGGACCTTCGTCCACACCAATGCTGTTGACGATCTCCTCAAACGTCTCGGCGAAGCGCTGTCGCTCCGCGGCCGGCATCCGATCGAACGCGGCCAGCAGATGCTCCTGGGCCACCGGCGGCGCCTTCTGCAGCATGGCCCGGCCGGCCCTGGTCAGATGAAGGACCAGGCGCCGTGCGTCGCGCTCGTCGCGATCCCGGGTAATGAGGCCCGCTTCGACCAGACGCGTCACGACGACGGAGACGGAGCTCTGGTCGGTGCGGGTCCTGGCGGCAAGATCGCCCAGCGACAGAGCCGGCGTCTTGCCGATCTCCGTCAACACGAAAAGCTGGGCGCCGGAAATGCCGAGCTCCGCCTGTGCCTGCCGGTCGCTCACGCGCAGGAGGCGGAACAGGCGGCGGATCGAGTCGAGAATGCGTTGGTTGTCGCTCATGACCGCAGCGTAAACATACTTGGGATTGCATGAAACCGCTACCGTCACTCACGCCTGTGACGAATGTCCCATAATCGCGCCGATGACCGGGAAACGCTACGACCGCGCCTACTTCGACCACTGGTACCGCGGACGGAATCGCGTCAGCACGAGGGACGACGTGCGGCGCAAAGTGTCGCTGGCGATTGCGGAGTGCGAGTACTTCCTCCACCGCCGTCTGCGCTCCGTGCTGGATGTCGGTTGCGGCGAAGGCGCATGGCAGCCGCATCTCAAGGCGCTCCGGCCTGGCGCCAAGTACCTCGGGCTCGACCCAAGCGATTACGGGGTTGAGCGTTTCGGAGCAACGCGCAACATCCGCAAAGCGTCCTTCGCCGAGTTGGCCGCGGCGCATTTGCGCGGCCCATTCGATCTCGTGGTCTGTTCCGACGCGCTGCACTACATCCCTGATGACGACATCCGGGCCGGGCTGCCGGATCTGGTGCGCGTCGCCGGCGGCGTGCTCTTCCTGGAAGTGCTTACCGACGCCGACGACATCATCGGCGACCTGCAGGGGATGATTCGCCGTCCCCCGGCCTGGTACCGCAAGCTCTTCGAAAAGGCAGGTCTGACGCAGGCCGGCCCATACACATGGCTCGCCCCGGACTTGCGAGAGGATGCGGCGGAGTTGGAAGTTTTGCGCTAAGCCGGCACGGCCGGCAGCGTTGGTCGCCCAAGGCTCGGCCGCCATCCTCGGCCTGATTTTTCTGCCGCGCACGCTCCCAGAAGCCGGCGCCGTCGAAGAGATCCGACTAGGATGGTGGCCGAGCCCTGGGCAACCAACGCTGCCAGCCGTGATGGCTATCCTGCCGGAAGCTCAAAAGGAGTCTAAACGTGCGATACATCATCGGGGTACTCACCATCCTTTTCGTCTCCTCGCTAGCTGCCCAGCCGCTCACTGTCGGCGTCCACGTTCCGGACCCTACGAATACCAGCACCATCAGCCAGACCCTTGCGCCGGTCAGCTATGTGAATCTGACGGACTTCGCGACGGCGGCCGGAACGGTGAACAAAGCGAGCGTGTACTGGAGCCGTGCATGCACGGCAGCCTTCAAAGTCGTGTTTCTCCGAACGGGATTTACGACCGATTCATCATTCACCGTTGTAGCCACTCGTGGCCCCTTTAACTCCGTAGACGGACGAAACGACCTGACCCTGATCCCGCCGGTCACGCTCGCCGTCGGTGACCTCATCGGAGTCGTACAACTACAGCCGTTCAACACCTGCGGCTCGGTTCGTACGATGGACTACGGCGGCAATGTTGGCTACAACCTGATCACCACCGGCGACATCAGCACGGCCGGAGCACTCGGATCGCCGTCGAACTACAGCCCCCGCTATCGCTTCAGCGCGGTGGCGTACGTCAGCGACCCGCTGCTCGTGCGGATACTGCCCGCCGCCGGAGCGGTGCAGGGGGCGAGCTCGTTTTTCCGCACTGCTGTGCAGATCCAGAACGCCGGCGCCACCACGATGACCGGAAGTTTTGTGTTTCATAAGCAGGGTCAGTCTGCCAGCGCGGGCGATCCCTCGCTGCCGTTCATTCTGGTCCCCGATCAGACCCAGTCGTACCCCGACCTGATCGCCTCGATGGGAACCAGCGGCCTAGGTTCGGTCGACATCGTCACGAACGGCGGCGCAATGCCGATCGTAACCGCGCGCGTCTTCAGCGACGGCGGCGCCGCCGGCACCTCCGGCTTCTCGGAGGAAGGGCTCCCGCCGGCCGACGCCATCAACTTCTTCCGCCACGGGGCTCTATTCACGCCGGACGACCCTGTGAATTTCCGGATGAACATCGGCGTGAGAACACTCGACAACGGGGCAACTCTCAACATCACCCTGGTTGACGCCGCGGGAAACGTGCAAGCAACACGCACGGCGACGTATCCGGCGAACTACTTCGAGCAGGATTCATTCGCTACGTTCACCGGCACCTCAACGATTCCGACAGGTGGACAGATTCTCGTCAGCGTCGCTGCCTTCCCAGGCACGGCATTCATCTACAGCTCCGTGATCGATAATCGGACCAACGACAGCACGTACCGTCTGGCCGACATCAAGTAAACGTCACACGAAACTCCGCCCCGCCACCCTCCCGGTTCTGCAGCGTGAACGGGAGGTGATGATTGGCCAGTTTGAAACGAAAGGAGTTAGACCGTCGTCCCAGCCGCTGGAGCGTTCGGTTTCACAGAGAGTTGTTCAGAAGCGAACAGTCGGGGGATGACCGGTGAGGTGGCGTCGGCGCGAGCGCCTTTTCGCACCTCTCGCGCTGGGTTTAGCGCCGTGCGCGGTGCTCTGGAGCACCTCGCGAGCTGGTTTTAGCACCTCGCACGGTGCTCTTGAGCACCTCGCACGCTGGTTTTAGCACCTCACACGGTGCTCCGGAGCACCTCACGAGGTGAGTTATCCACAGTGCGAGGTGCTTTTTCCACAGCGTATGGTGCTCCAGAGCACCTCGCACGGTGGTTTTAGCACCTCGCCTGGTGCTTCGGAGCACCTCGCGAGCTGACTTATCGACCATGCGCGCTGACTTTCCCACGGAGACCGCTGCTCTGGGCATCGCGCGCGCTGAGTTTGGCACCGCTCACGCTGGCCTGGTTACCGCGTGCGGTGACTTTCACAAGCCGCGCGTTGGCTTTGGCTCCGCGATCGCTGACTTTGACGCCGCGCGCGGACGGTGTCACTGTTCATCTGATGCGTTTCCTCGGAATCATCGCCCTGGCCGTGCTGGCAGGCATCACGTACGGCATCCTGCATGATCAGGTAACGGCGCGCGTTTGCGTCGAATACTTCACGATCGGTCATCCGCCGATTTTCCGGACAACGTCGCCTACGCTGCTCGCGATCGGCTGGGGAATCGTGGCCACATGGTGGTTCGCGCTGCCCCTGGGCTTCTCGCTCGCCTGTGCGGCGCGGCTTGGCGAGAGGCCGAAGCGATCCGCCGGCGAGCTCGTTCGCCCCCTGCTCGTTCTCCTCGGCGCGATGGCCTTGCTGGCGCTCGTCTCCGGCTTCCTGGGTTATCTGCTGACCGCGACCAAATTCATCGAGGTGGACGCCCGAATTCAGGAGATGATCGAGCCCTCGAAACAGGCCGCCTTCGTCGCGGATTGGTGGGCTCATACGGCGAGCTATTTCGGCGGTTTCGCCGGCGCGATGGTGATGTGCATCTGGGTCTGGCGCAGTCGCTCGCGAGATGCTACTTCCTGAATCCCACCACATACCGACCCGCCTGCACTCTCACGGGATAGTGTGCATCGATCCACGTTGCGATCGCCGGGACGCGGTTGCGGTTGGCGATACCGTCGATGGTGCCGAAGACTTTCGCTCCTTCGAGGACAACGAAGAGCGGTGGATGAGCATTCAGGTCGGTCAGGGTCTCCGCGCTCAACTCGGGGGCGGAGAGCATGGCCAGATCGGGACAACGCGTGGCCGGGCGCCGGTCGAGGAAGTAGTAGAGCGCCCGTTCGCCGGAGAGGTCGAAGATCGATCCAGGGCCGGCGCGCTGGGCGAGATCGTTGAGCGCGGCCAGATCGGCGGCATTGCTCGGATAGGTATAGATGCCGCGGCCACGTGCCATCGGATACGGGACGAGGCCTTCGTGCCGTTGCCGCGCCGGCCAGCCGGTCAACAGCTTCGCCCCGAGCGTGGCGTTCTCCGCGATCTCGAAGTAGCGGAAGCCGATGACGACGATGATCAGTAGTGCGATGCCGCGCCAGATGTTCATGCGGCGTCGGAGCATCGGCTCGAAAAGAAAGGCCACGACGGCGATGCCGAGGAGCGGGATGCCGAAGCGCGTGTGGCTCCAACTGCAGCGGCCTGCCGCGGTGCGGAAGAGGATGATCGAGAAGATAGCCACGGTGGCGATGCGCATATCGCGCTTGCGCACGGCGATCGCCAGCAGGAATCCGAAAAACACCGGCGGCAGGTAGTAGCGCGCCGATTCCGACGCCAGCCACTCCCAAAGAGCGGCGGGATGGACGAGCAGCGAGAACGAGGGAAGCGGTTTCGCCGGCAGCGACCAGATCGCGTCGATGGCCCGAGGAATGATGACGAACGAGTCGCGGAAGAAGTGGTGCAGGTCTGCGCGCACGGTCAGCAGTACGACCAGCGGCGCGGCGAGCGCCGCCAGCGCGATGAGGGTGACGCGGCGGGTGTAAATGAGGATGACGATCGCTGTCGCCGCGACGGTACAGACGCCGATATCGAGGCTCCAGAGGATTCCGAGGGATGAGGCGATGGCGGCGAAGAAGAGGAGACCGGAGGGTCGCGGTCCGGTCAGCGAGCGGCGGCGGGACCCTTCGACTTCGCTCAGGGCAGGCTCTGCCGGGCCAGCCGGCGAGGACGCCAGCGCTCCGGTGGCTTGCCGTTGTCGCTCATACGCAAGCAGCGCCCAGACCGCAATCAACAGCGGCAGCCATCGGAAGTACGGGAAGACGGGTACCTCGCCCGCGCCGATCGCGCAGAGCGCCAGGATCACCGCCGCGATGAGGCCGGCTGTCGTCGCCGTTACCTCCGCGGCGATCGGCACCAGCATGGCTAACGCTGTCGCGTCGAGGACAGCCTCCAGGCGACGCGTCTTCTTCGGCGATGGCTTGCCGCCGAGCGCGAGCAAATCCAGCCCGCCGTCGACGGCGAAGCCGTGCAGGAAAAAGATGTCGTCGTACGGCCGGCCGCCGTCGAGCATCACCGAGGCCGGCGACAGATGCTCGCCCTCGTGGAACATGTCCATGAAGGAGTAGGGGTGGTCGTGGATGAGGAACATCGCCACGAAGACGACGATGGTCGTGATCAGCGTCGCGGTTCGGCGGCTGGTTGTCGGTTGTCGGTTGCCGGTTGCAGGAAGTTGGCGCGCGCTCAGGGCCAACGCGCCCAGCGCGCTGGCGATGGTCAAGGCGATGACGACGAAGTAGTCGAATCCCTTCGGATACTTGGCCATTGTCACCGCGCCGATGCCTCCGGTCGGAACGGAGAACCAGCCGATGCAGTGCGGCGCGATGGCGAAGACGATGAGGGCGCCGAGCGATGCGCCGAGGAGGGGTAGTAGAGGCCTTGGCGAATCGCCGGAAGCTCTCACTCAGGAGCCTCCCGAAAGCGCAGCCATGATGGGCCGCAAATCGGTAATCTGCTTCACCACCTCGATGTGCGTGCCCTCGCCAGCATTGTCAACGAAGATGATGACGTTCGCATCAATACCTGTAGCCGACGGCACTATGACTGCCTGCGCCCCAGCATTCGATGCTTCAGACGCGAGCCTCTGGGTGAACGCATATGACGCGCTGCTCGTCAGGAGATCCCTAAGCGCTGCATCATGGCGCCAGTCGAACACTCGCTGTAGAGCGACATCGATCTGAGTCAGTACACGCATTGCGATGTCATCGAGTGCGACAACGGCGCGAGCGTCTGCTGCTAGATACCCGAGGTGGCGGATGACTTCGAGAAGAGCCGCCGCGGATTCAAGGGATGCGTACAGTGCAGGGAATGACGGTTTAATGACACTCTCAACGCCGGGGTTGAACCGACCGCCGATACCACCAAGCGAACCATCCGCATTCAAGGCCGCGCGCGAACGATGATGGCAGCGCCAAGCGAGGCCAGACCAAGGCACAAGAGACGAAGTAGCGACGACGGATACCGGGTCGCGTGAGCCCTTCACGGCGTTCAGACGTACACGCCGGTGTTAAACGCCTCGAGCGCCGCGTGTACGCGACCGTACTCGTGGCGCTTCAGGCATTCGATCGGCTGATCGCCGTTCAGAATCGGATTGGGCGTTCTCAGCCAGCGGTCAGATGCGTCGGTTGACGTAAACGTAGCCGCGAGCTCGCGGTCGAGCGCGATCTCCTCGGTCGTTTGCTGCTTTTGAATCGCGACGCTCATCGTCTGTCCATTCTACGCGGCATCATCTCTTGTCGAAACCCTTGTCAATGCCCGCCTACTCCACATCCGACTCCGGCAATTGCTGCTCGGGGTTGAAGTCGTGCGTGATCATGCCGCCGCTGGGCGGCCCCGGTGGGCGGGTGCCACGGAAGCGCAGGCGGCTGTGGTGGTAGCCGTAGGAGAGGTAGACGACCATTCCGACGCAGAGCCAGATCCCGAAGCGCCACCACGATTCCTTCGGCAGGTATTTCGCCAGGAAGATGCATGACAGCACGCCGAGGACCGGCAGGAACCAGGTGCCGCCGGGAACTCGGAAAGAGCGCTCGCGATGAGGGTCTTTGACGCGAAGGATGATGATGCCGACGCAGACGAGGAGGAAGGCGAAGAGCGTTCCGATGTTCGTCAGATCCACCATGGCGTCGAGCGACGAGAAAAGCGCCGCCACGCCGACGAAGATGCCGGTGATGATCGTGGCCACGTGCGGTGTCCTGAACTTCGGATGGACACGGGCGAAGAAGGGCGGCAGCAGGCCGTCGCGCGACATGGCGAAGAAGATGCGCGGCTGTCCGAGTTGAAACACCAGCAGCACGGCCGTATGGGCGACGACCGATCCGAAGGCCACCACGCCGACCATCCAGTTCGGCATCGTGGCGTACTTCATGGCCAGGGTCAGCGGCTCGGCCTGCTCACTGGAGAGCTTCTTCACCAGGTCGCCGTAGGGAATCATGCCCGTGAAGACCGCGGCGATGATGGCGTAGATGATGGTGCAAATGATCAGCGAACCGATGATGCCGATGGGCATGTCCCGTTTCGGATTCTTCGCCTCCTCGGCCGTTGTCGAAACAGCGTCGAATCCGATGTAGGCAAAGAAGACGATGGCCGCGCCGGTAGCGATGCCGTGGAAACCGTTTGGTGCGAAGGGATGCCAGTGCGCCGGCTTGACGTACTTGAAGCTGACCAGAACAAAGAATGCGAGTACGACGAGCTTGATGGCCACCATCCAGAAGTTGAAGCGGGCCGACTCGCGGATTCCCCAGACCAGGACGATCGTGATCAGCGTGACGATGCCGACCGCGAGGATGTTGAAGATGATGGGGATGCCGAAGATGTGCGGCGCCGCGGCCACCACCTGCGGCATCTTCGACATGGCCGTGCCGTAATCGACGGTCAGCCATCCGGGCAGGACGATGCCGAAACCATCCAGCAGCGTATTCATGTAGTTCGCCCACGAGATGGCGACAGCGACGTTGCCGATGGCGTACTCGATCATCAGATCCCAGCCGATGATCCAGGCCACGAGCTCGCCGAGCGTGGCGTACGAGTAGGTGTACGCGGAGCCGGAGACCGGCACCATCGAGGCGAATTCGGCGTAACAGAGCGCCGTGAAGGCGCAGACCACCGCCGTCAGCACGAACGAGATCATCAGGGCCGGTCCGGCACCGGGGCGGTGCGCGTCGCCTGCCGCAGCTGTGCCGATTGTGGCGAAGATGCCGGCGCCGATGATGGCGCCGATGCCGAGGGCGATGAGGTTCCAGGGACCGAGGACCTTCTTGAGCTGATGCCCCTCTTCCTGCGTTCCGGCAATGAGCTCGTCGAGCGACTTGGTAGCGAACAGGCGGCTGATCACGGACATGTGCCGCGAATGATGGGCGCCGGTAGCCGAGGGGTCAAGTGTCGCGGCGTATGATGCGCCGCGATGCGGCTGGTCACGGCACTCCTGGCGGCGGCGGCGCTGACCTGCGCCATTCGGCCGCCGTCGCCGACCTGCATCGATCTATCCGGCACCTGGCAACTTGCCGGGCAACCCGTCCGCAAAGGCACAGGCTCGACCAACTTCGTCTTCAGCGAGGGGGCGTCGCTGAACAAGATCGAGACGCTGACGATCACGCAGCCTGGCTGCCGGATCGAGATCCACGCCACAGGCGACGGCGGCAAGGTCCACGACGCCGTTCTTGTGAACGACCTCGACTGGTCCGAAGACGGTGTCACCGTTTCCTGGTCGCCGCAGAAGATGGGCTCGTCGATCCTGTCCGGCGCCTCCAGCCGCACCCGCACACTGACCCTTCGCCTCTCCCCGGAGCACGACACGCTCACCATCTCCTCCGAGTTCGACGAGCGCGGCCTGGCCCTCCTCTTCATGCCCTTCCACGACCACGGCGCCGCCACGTGTGTGATGAAGCGCGTGAAAAGCTGAGCGGCTACAATTGCCGTCTTTCACGCTCCCAAGGAGGCACCCATGTCCGCTATCGAAACCATCAAATACCCCGACGTCCGCAACTACATCGGCGGAGCGTTCGTCGAGCATGACGCAGGGCGTTATCTCGATGTCTTCAATCCTGCCGAGGGGAACGTAATCTCTCGCGTGCCGCTCTCTGCGGCGGCGGATGTCGCTCGCGCTGTCGATGCCGCGAAGAAAGCATTCCCGGGCTGGTCGCAGACGCCGATCAAGGAGAGGGTTCAGGTCTTCTATCGCTTCAAAGCACTGCTCGAACAGAACATCGACGAGCTGGCGAGACTCGTCACCGAGGAGAACGGGAAGATCGACAGCGAGGCGCGGGCGGAGGTGCTGAAGTCGGCCGAGCTTTGCGAGTTCGCCTGCTCGCTGCCGCAGATCACGGCCGGCGAGGTTCTGGAGGTGTCGCGGGGCGTGGAATGCCGCGTCGAGCACTTCCCGGTGGGGATCGTGGCGTCGATCACTCCGTTCAACTTCCCGAACATGGTTCCGAACTGGACGATCCCGAATGCGATCGCCCTCGGCAATTGCATGATTCTCAAGCCGAGTGAGCTGGTGCCGCTTTCCTCCGGCCGCATCGCGGAGCTGCTGAGCGAGGCTGGGCTGCCGGACGGTGTGCTCAACATCGTCCACGGCGGGCAGGAGACGGTCGAGGCCATCTGCGACCATCCCGGCATCGACGGCATCAGCTTCGTAGGTTCGACGAAGGTGGCCAAGATCGTCTACCGCCGCGGCACCTCGAATCTCAAGCGCGTTCTGGCGCTGGGCGGTGCGAAGAATCACCTCATCGTCATGCCGGATGCTGAGCCGGAGATGACGTCGTCTAACGTCGTGGCTTCGATGTCAGGCTGCGCCGGCCAGCGCTGCATGGCCGCCTCGGTGATGATGGCGGTGGGCAAGAGCGATCACATCATCGAGAGGATGGTCTCCATCGTGAAGTCGATGGTGCCGGGCACGCACATCGGTCCGGTCATCTCCGCCGAGGCGAAAGCGCGTATCGAGGGCTACATCACCGAGGCCGAAAAGATGGGCGCGACGATCCTGGTCGACGGACGCGGCTACAAGGTGAAGGGCAAAGAGAACGGCTATTACGTCGGCCCGACATTGATCGATCACGTCACGCCTGACATGCGTATCGCGCAGGAGGAAGTGTTCGGACCGGTGATGGTGATCATCCGGGCGAATGACGTGGCCGAGGCCGTGGGCGTGCAGCAGCGCTCGCGCTACGGCAATGCCGCCAGCGTCTTCACCGAGAGCGGCGGTGTGGCGCGCTATGTCATGGAGAACGCCAGCGCCGGCATGGTCGGTGTGAATGTAGGCGTGCCGGTGCCGCGCGAGCCCTTCAGCTTCGGAGGCTGGAACGAGTCGAAGTTCGGCGTCGGCGACATCACCGGCCGCGGCTCGATCGAGTTCTGGACGAAGTCGAAGAAGATGACCACGAAGTGGAACAAGGAAGCGGGCGTGAACTGGATGTCGTGATGAAGCACGACACACCGCCACCGATCGAGGATTGGATTCCGGGTGTGCTGTCAAAGCAGCAGATGCGGCTGCTCATCGAGGAGGGATTCCTACTCAACGCTCACGGCAAGATCGATCATTCAGCAATCGATTTGCATCTCTCGGATGAAGGGTTTGAGCTTCCAAACGGCTCGGTCAAGCCTTTCGCCGGCGACACGAACTACCTTAACGAGTTGTCGAAGCAGAGCCTCGCGATTCGGCTGAAAAACACGAACGGCATCTTTCACCTGCGAAGTAAGCATACCTATGTCTTCCGACTGATTGAACGACTCAATGTCAGGAAGTCACCTGTTGCGCTGTTTGGACAAGCAACTGCGAAGAGTTCCGTGGGCCGTGTCGATGTGTTGGCGCGGCTGATCATCGAGGGCTCAGCCGACTACGAGTCATTCACGCATGATGAAGCGTCGAAAAGCAGCGGTGACATGTATGTCGAGATCACACCGATCACTTTCGACGTGCTCGTACGGCCGAGTGATTCGCTGAATCAGCTTCGCCTGTTTCTCGGCGATCCAAACGACGTCCAAATCCGAAATCCAGCTCTCTTCAGGGCCGTTTTGAAGAACGCCGAAAAGGACGACGGAACGCTCGCCGTTGATCTAACGCCTGTAGAGAAGGGAGGCTTACAAACCTCAGCCTTTGTAGCTACCGTCGGAAAGGAGGCCACACCGATCCCGCTCTGGAAGGGAAAGACTCTTCCGGCTCCATGGGACTACTGGCGGTTCCGGAAGTCGGACGAGCACGTTAGGCTGCGCATCGAAGAAGGGAACTTCTACATCCTGCGGTCAAGGGAGCGAATCGCTCTGCCTCCGGGAGTGGCCGTCTACTGCCGGGCAAGTGACGAGACGATAGGCGAGATGCGTATCCACTACGCTGGATTCGTGCATCCACTCTTCGGCAGACGCCACGGCAACGACGTCGGTACACCCCTCATTTTCGAGGTGCGGGGGCACGACGTGAACGTGAGTCTTCGGCACGGCGAAAAAATGGCGCGACTCATCTTCTACCGTATGTCTCAGGATGCGGTTCCAGACGAAGATGACGAGGCCGAGGCTGCTACCGCTGAAGACGAAGCACTCTACGAGCAGCAGAACTTGCAGCTTTCCAAGTTTTTCGGACAATGGTCGAAGAAACTCACATGGGTTGATGAAACGACCGGGCAGGTTCGCCCGGCGGGAGAATCATGAGACAAATGAAGGAGTCAGACGTTCGGCTGGTTCGCCTCGCATCCGATGACGTCGTACGTCGCTCCGACGCCTACCAGCAGTTCCGCACGCTCGTCGCTTCGAACCAGGAGTCATATCCTGGAATAGCGAAGTGGGTAGACGAAAAGGTTGCTGTTGGGATTCGGTCGCAGCAGCGCGTCGGGTTCATCGCTTTTCTGGATCATCTCCCTGTCGCAAGCGCCGTAGTGAAACTCGGCCGCGAATCGAAGTTCTGCCACCTTCGTCTCTCCGAAACGGTTCGCGACCAGAACCTGGGTGAGTTGTTCTTCGCGCTCATGGCTGCTGAGGTACGGCAGGTCGCGTCAGAAGTGCATTTCACACTTCCCGAGAGTCTTTGGGCGGAGAAAGAATCCTTCTTCCACGGGTTCGGTTTCACGAAGGCGGTCCGCTCCGGACGACAATACCGGCTGTTTGACGACGAGTTGCGTTGCACCACGCCGTTCGAGAAAGTCTGGCACTCCGTTATCGAGAGGCTGCCTAAGCTTGCGCAGCGCTTCGCGATCCATGGCCACCATATGTTCTCCCCACTGTTGCTCTCGATCGCGCCGGCGCACGCCGAGCGAATCTTCAGCGGCGCCAAGTCGGTTGAAATCCGGCGACGTTTTTCGACCAAATGGGTGGGAGCAAAAAGCGTGATCTACGCGAGCAGTCCAGAAAGGCGTCTTCGGGGTGAGGTCTCGATTGCTGCCGTTGTCCCCGGCCCACCCGAGATGATCTGGAACACCTTCTCTTCCGAGATCGGATGCACGCACGACGAGTTCGAGTCGTACGCCAAGGGATCAGACGAGGTGTTCGCGCTCGTTCTCAACGACGTGATTGCGTACGCTCAGCCGATTCCCTTAGCGCAACTGGAGTATCTGTTGCAGGACCAGCTGATGCCGCCGCAGTCCTACTGCACTACTGGCAATAGCGCGAAATGGTCGACCGCGTTGGCGATGGCAGCATTGCTGCACGGTGGCGGCGGAGCAAACGTGCCGCCTCGGCATCGAGAGTTGACACACCCATCGCGAGTACGATTGCAGATGTCGCTCATCTAGGTCGCGGCGCGATACGTCGATAGCAACGTTTCGCGGAGCGACTTCCTGGCCCGAGCTTCTGCCGAAATCTAGTGAAAAACCGAGATCGCGGTCGCGCCGATGTCATAATCATGGTCGCCCGATGAGTGACAAGAAGACGTGGGGATCGACCGTTATGGGCTGGTTCGTGGTTCAGGACCAGACGGCGGATTCGGGCGACTCGGAGGCCGCGGCCACCGATGATGCACCGTCCGCGGCGCCGCAGACAGACATCCCTGTATTCAACGCTCCACCCCCGCCCGCGCCGGGAGGCAAGGTCGACTTTGAGCAGGTTTTCGAGGCAGCCGGCATCGACGGCGATGAGCGGCAGCGCGTCTCGCGAACACTCGATTTGCTGACCTCCCTGCCGCCAGGCACCGAGGACGCGGTCAAAAAGCAGATCGTGATGGCATCGCTGCGCGCCTTCGGCGTACCGATCGAAAAGATCATCGAGGCCGGAGCTCAGGAACTGCAGGCTCTCGAGGCGTATATCCGTGCAGGCGCAGCAGATACGGACAAGGTGACCGCCGAAGCCGACCAGCGCATCAAACAATATGAAGAAGAAATCGTAAAACTGAAGACGGTGATGCAGGAGCGCGTCACCGAGCAGCAGAGCGTCGTACGCTCCTGCAACGAGAAGAAGCTCGACGTGCAGAAGGTACTCGAATTCTTCGGACAGGAAGCCGTAGCTCGCGTCGTGCGCGATTCGCCGAAGCTCCACGAGCTGGCAAAGAACTGAGGGAGATATGGGACTGTTTTCCAGGCTTGGGAATCTTTGGAAGGGTTTTCTTTCGATTTGGATCTCCGACATCGAGCAGGATCATCCGGAGATCGCGTACGAGAACGCGATCAACTCGATGATCGAAAAGTACGCGAAGCTCAAGAGCGCCACGGCGGCGATCATCCGTCGCCGCGAGGATCTCGACGACCGCTTCAAGAAGGCCAACGCCGATCTGGCCCAGACGGAGGCGGAGCTGAATACCGCCGTCGAAACGAATCAGGACGATCTCGCGGTCGTGCTGATCCAGAAGAAGAATCAGCTCAACGCGGACATCGCGGACATGAAGACCGATCTCGAGACGGCGCATTCCGACGCGCAATCGGCGAAGACGTCGCTCCTCAGCGTGCAGACGGAGATCAAGAAGCTGCAGGCCGAGCGCGAAACGATGCTGGCCAAGATGCAGTCGGCGCAGGCGCGCATCAAGATTCAGGAGCAGCTCGACGGCCTGTCGGTCGACGACGAGGTGCGCGCGCTCGACAACGTCCGTACGCACATCAAGAACACGATCGCCGAAGCCAACCTCGGTAAGGAGCTGTCCGATTCGTCGCTCGACTCGCGACTGGCCGGCCTTCGCAGCCAGGTCGGTGATGTTCAGGCCAAGCAGGAGCTGGCGGCCATCAAGGCTCGCAAGGCTGCCCAGCAGCAGGGCCAGAAGACGATGTAGCTGAGCGCCACCCGCGCGCCTGGAGGATCTGATGAAACTCACTCCCTTCGCTAAGTTCTTCATTACCGTGGTGATTCTGGCCGTGGTCGGATACGCCGCCTATCACTACAAAGGCGGCGACATCCGCAAGTGGGCCACCGGCAGCGAAAAGGTTCAACCCCAGCCCGGCACGAGCCAGGTCGCCAGCGGCGACTTCGACGCTCTCAAGAACGCGCCGGCCGACCCGTCGCGCAACGCGGCAGTCACCGGCGTCTCCGCGGTCAACGTCAGCAGCGGCAAGCTGAATCGTCCGCTGGTGGTGGCGATCAACACCTGGGCCGGCCATTCGCCCGGTATCGTCTTCAACAACGGTCTGGAGCCGAGCGATTCATCGAGCTATCGCCGCAAGTACGGTCTCGATGTGAAGTTCGTTCTGATCGAAGATCCGGCGGCGAAGCTCGCCGCATTCCGCAAGGGTGCCGTCGACATCATGTGGAACACGGTCGACAACTGGGCGCGCGAGGCCTCGATTCTCGCCGAGAACAACCAGCAAGCGAAGTCGGTGATCATGCAGGACTGGTCGCGCGGCGGAGACGGCATCGTCTCTCTCTCGTCGATCAACTCAGTCGAGCAGCTCAAAGGTCATCGCATCGCCTGCACGCAGTTCACACCGTCGCACTTCCTGCTGCTCTATCTATTGTCCCAGTCGGGTCTCTCCGCCGAGGATCGGGCTGCCGTGGAGAAAGGGATCATCTTCACGCAGGATGCGCCGGCCGCCGCGGCCATGTTCAAAGCGAAGCAGGTCGACGCCGCGGTTACGTGGGAGCCTGATCTCTCCGGCGCCGTCACCGCGCGCGGCGATGAAGCGCACGTCCTCGTCTCCACCACCGCTGCCACGAACATCATCGCCGACACGCTTTGCGCGCGGCAGGACCTGATCGATCACGCCCCGGAGACGGTGCGCGACTTCGTCCACGGCTGGCTCGACGGCATCGAAATGATGAAGAGCGATCCCGCCAATTCGTATGCCGTGGTCGGCAAGGCTCTCAAGCTCGACACCGACACGGTCTCCGGCATGCTCTCCGGCCTCAAGCTCACGCCCTATGCGGACAACGCGCAGTTCTACGGTCTCTCCGGCGGGAAGGCCCATTACGAGACGCTGTTCGACACCGCCTTCGTGATCTGGCGCAAGAAGGGGCTGGTCACGCGCTCCGTCGAAGCCAAGGACTGGGTCGACACGCGCTTCCTCAGCGCGCTGGCCGCAAACTACGAAACGCAGAAGGTGGAGGAGCCGAAGATTGCCGCGAAGGCTCCCTCGAAGAACGATCGCGCCATCATCAACAAGCAGATCGAGATTCACTTCACGCCCGGCTCCGACGAGATCATGCCCGGCTCGTTTTTCGTCCTCGACTCGCTCGGCGACACGATGACGTCGTTCGGCAATACCTATCTGCGCGTCGAAGGAAACACCGACGCCACCGGATCGCCGACCAAGAACATGACGCTCTCTGAGCGACGGGCGCTGGCGGTCAAGAACTACATCGTCAAGACGTTCCCGAATATCGACCCCAATCGCTTTCAGACCATCGGCCGCGGCTCGACGAATCCGGTTGCGGACAATCAGACCGAGGCCGGCCGGCAGTTGAACCGCCGTACGGAGATCAAGGTGGTTCTCACGACGCAGTGATGGCCCCGCATCGCAGAAATTCAATCTGGACGATCCGGCAGCCGATACCGCGAGGCATCGGGATGGCGCTTGCGTTCGTGATGCCGATCGTCGTGATCGCGGCCTGGTGCATTGTCAGCTATGGCCATTTCGCGCCGAGCGATTTCCTGCCGTCGCCTACCGAGGTGATCCGCGGAACGCTGCAACTCTTCATCCAATACGATCTCGTGGACGCGATCTTCGTTTCCACGAAACGGATCGTCTTCGCCTTCCTTCTCGCTTCGGCGGTGGCGTTGCCGCTGGGTGTCCTGATGGGAGCCTTCGAGCCGATCAATCACCTCTTCGACACAATCGTGGCGCCCCTTCGCTACATGCCGATCTCCGCGTTCATCCCGCTGCTGATTCTCTGGTTCGGGATCTATGAGTCGGAGAAGATCGCCTTCCTTTTTCTCGGCGTGTTCGTCTATCTGCTTCCGGTCGTGGTATCGGCGATCCGCGTGGTCCCCGAGGAGCTCGTGCAGACGGCGATGACGCTTGGCGCATCGAAGTGGCAGGTCATTCGAACAGTGCTGCTGCCGGCGGCGCTCCCGGAGATCTTCGATTCGTTCCGCGTGATGAACGCGATTTCATGGACCTACGTCATTCTCGCCGAGGCAGTCAATCCCGAGCATGGCCTTGGCTATATGGTGGAGTTGGCGCGCACGCATCAGAAAGCGTCGTGGTCGTTTGCGGGACTGATCGTCATCGGCGGCATCGGATTGATCACGGATCAGGTGATTCGGATGATCTCCGCGTTTCTCTTCCGCTGGAAGGAAGCGGAGTGATGGCTGACGAGCAACCACAAGCGGGCGAGCCCGGGACCGTCGCGGTCACCGTCGACAGGAAGGCGTCAAAGGCGACGTATGTCGGCGAACGTTCTGCGCAGCAACCCAGGCTTCGCATCAATGACCTCGGTGTGACGTACGTCGGCCGCGACGGGAACCAGACCGAGGCGGTGCGCGAGGTCACGCTCGATATCGTCGACAAGCCCAACATCGGCGAGATCGTCGTGTTCCTCGGGCCGTCGGGATGCGGGAAGTCGACGATCCTGAAGGCTGTGGCCGGTCTGCTCGCTCCTACCCGAGGCGAGATCCTCGTCGACGGTACGCCGGTGACGAACGTTGGCCGCGACCGGGGCATGGTCTTCCAGGCGTACACGTCGTTCGGCTGGCTGACGATCCGCCAGAATGTCGAGTACGGGCTTCGTCTGCAGGGTCTCGGCTCCGAAGAGCGCAGCAAGCGATCGAAGAAGTATCTCGACGCCGTCGGACTGGCGGAGTTCGCCGACCGCTACCCGAAAGATCTCTCGGGCGGCATGAAGCAGCGCGTGGCCATTGCCCGGACGCTGATCAACAAGCCGAAGCTGGTGCTGATGGATGAGCCGTTCGGTGCGCTCGACCCCCAGACCCGTTGGGGAATGCAGAGTCTTCTCCTCGACGTCTCGCGCAGCGAAGACAACACCACCCTGTTCGTGACGCACGACGTGTCGGAGGCGGTTTACCTCGCTGACACGATCTACGTTCTCGCTCCCCGGCCGACGGTTATCCTCCATCGCGTGGACGTTCCTTTCTTCGAGAATCGGGACATGGCCTTGAAGTCCTCGAAGGAGTTTCGCGATGTGGAGAAAAAACTACTCGACTTCCTCTACACCCCAGCCTCGTAGAATGATCCCGTGCCCGATCCTCCGAAAAAGGACACCTCGAACCTGCAGACGGTAACGCCGCAACGGGCGCCGTCCCAGGCCGTCAAGGCGCAGCAGGATCTCAACCGCGCCATTCGCGACACCGCGAAGGATGCGGTGAAGGATGCCGCCTTTCACAACCGTCCGTATCTGAAGCTGGCCTTTGCCAATCCCTACAACCTGTCGCTGCTCCTCGGCGGTGTGGCCGCCTCGGTGCTGACCGGCAATCCGCTGCCCGGCCTGGTTGCTCTTGGCGGCGAGGCGCTCTGGCTTCTGCACGGTTCCGATTCGAAGTACCTGCGCCGCATTCTCTGGGATCCCCGTCTCGAGAAGATCCGCCTCGCGCTCGAAGAGCAGGACCGCAACGAGAAGATGAAGGGTCTTCCGGACAGCGAACAGCAGCGCGTGCGGGGGCTCGTCGACCGGGAGCAGCAAATCAATAAACTGGCCGCCTCCAATCCGTCGTTCACCGGCGATCTTCTGCGCACCGAGCTTCTGAAGACGCACAAGCTCGTCGAGTCGTTTCTGGAGATGGCTCTGACGGTGAATCGATACGAAAACTATCTCGGCACCGTGGATGTGAACGCGCTCGAGCGAGACCAGGCGCGATGGCACGATCGCTCGGCATCGCAGCAGGCCAGTGACCCCGAGCGCGATATCGCCCAGAAGAACTTCGCTGTCATCCAGAAGCGCGTCGAGCGTGTCCACGAGATCGGCCGCTACCTGGGCGTGGCGCGCGCGCAGCTCGACCTCATCGAGAACTCCTTCCAGCTCATCGCGGACCAGATCGTGACCATGCAGTCGCCGAACGAACTGTCCGGACAACTCGACGATCTCCTCGACGGTGTCGATTCCATCCGCCAGACCGCCATCGACACCGAGAAGCTGCTCAATAACACGGAGGTCGCTTGACGAGCCGCATCCTTCCGAAGTGGGCCGACGATCTGCGCCGCCGCTATCTGCGCGGCGAGGCCTCGATCTTCGTCCTGCACGGCAACGTGTATGACGCGGTGATCAGCGGTGGCGCGGTCGTCACTCTCACTGAGTTTCTGGGCGACGTCCTGCTCGAGCAGTCAAAGGAGACGATCGCGGTCTACAACGTGGCCACTGGCGTGCGTTTTCTCAAGCGGGCCGCGGCGGTCAGTGTCGACCAGGAACTGCTGTCAGGCGACAAACCGCGGGTGCTCATGGCGCTCGAGCGGATGCTGACCGGCGGCACGAAGACTGCGGTGATCCTCGAGTATGCAGAAGCGATCTCGCCGGCCGGCGATCCGAACTTTCAGAGCGAGGCGGATCGCGCCTCGATCGTCACCCTGCATCGGTGGTCGTTTCTCGAAGAGATCGAGCGAAGCGACAACATCGTCATCCTCATCGCTGAGAACCTCACCGATCTGGCGTCGAAGCTGGTTTCGAATCCAAGAGTCTCCGTCATCGAGGTTCCGATGCCCGAACGTGACGAGCGCAAGGATGCCGCGCGCGTTGCCGACAAGCGCCTCGACGACAAGGATGCCGCGCGCTACGCGGAGATCACTGCCGGACTCAAGGCAATCCAGATCATTTCCATCCTCACGCCTCCTCCGGCCGGCGAGGAGGAGTTGCGCAGGCGACAGGAGTTCATCAGCAGCATCCTCACCGGCCCTGACACCGCTGAGCGCGCAACCAAGATCGCCGCTCTCACGGCGGGGCTCGATCAGGAAGAGATCGCGAAACTGATCGCGCCCGGCGCACAGCCGGCCAGCATTCCCCAGGATTGCGACGCCATCGCGCGGAAGGAAGTCGATCTCCTCATCGCCCACCGCAAGCGCGAGATCCTGGAACGGGAGTGCTTCGGTCTGGTCGAGTTCGTCGAGCCCGCGTTCGGATTCGAGGTCGTCGGGGGTATGGAGGAGGTCAAGAAAGATCTCCTCGTCATCGCCAATAGCATCCGGAACGGCGAACGGTCACGCGTTCCGATGGGTGTGCTCTTCACCGGCCCGATGGGAACGGGAAAGACGTTCGTGGCCGAAGCCTTTGCGCGCGAGTGTGGGCTGACCACCATCAAACTGAAGAACTTTCGTTCGAAGTGGGTCGGCGCAACCGAGGGAAATCTCGAGAAGATCCTGAACGTCATTCGCGCCCTGGGACAGGTCGTGGTGATCGTCGATGAAGGAGATCGCGCTTTCGGCAACACGGACGGTGAAGGAGACGGCGGCACGTCATCCCGTGTGATTGCGCGGATCAAAGAGTTCATGTCCGACACGTCGAATCGCGGCCGGATTCTTTTCCTGGTCATGACGAACCGCCCCGACAAGCTCGATGTCGATCTCAAACGGGCAGGCCGGCTGGACCGCAAGATCCCGTTCCTCTATTCGCAGACAGCCGAAGAGGTCGAGAACGTCGCTAGGGCGGTCGTGAAGAAGAACCAGGTTACGACGGGTGTGGACTTCCCTTCCATTCGCGAGACCTTCTCCCAGAAGCTCATCGGCTACAGCAACGCAGACGTCGAAGCAGTGATCCTGATGGCGAACGACGATGCCGCACGCGCTGGGGCCGCCACTGTCTCCGCGGACAATTTCAACGGTGCTGCCGCCGACTACTTTCCGAGCCGCGACAGCGAACTGCTCGAATACATGGAGCTGCTCGCGGTCTGTGAAGCATCGAGCCGGCGTCTGCTTCCGCCCAAGTACGCCGTCATGACGCCCGATGAGCTCGACCTGCGCCTGCGCGCCCTGCGGGCGGTCGTTGGTTCCCGGCGCTGAGGAGTCGGGGAGCCTGACTGCACTGAAACGTGTGCTATCGTCTGCGCCTTCGCAAAGGAGGGTGTCATGGATGTGCGGGAACCTGTGCGTGATCTCTCTTCCTCCGTCGAGCCAGCCGAAAACCTCAACCCCTACTCCATCGCTCAGGCGCAGTTCGATGCCGCGGCGCAATACGTGGAAATTCCTGATGGGCTGCGCCAGTACCTCCGCGCCACTTCACGGTTGATCAAGTTTGAGTTTCCCGTCGAAATGGACGACGGAATGGTGCGGACCTTCGCCGGCTATCGTGCGCTACATTCGCGCGTACGCGGGCCTGGAAAAGGCGGGATTCGCTATCACCCTGAGGTCAATGGCGACGAAGTGCGCGCGCTTGCTTCGTGGATGACCTGGAAGTGCGCTGTGGCCGACATCCCCTTCGGCGGCGCAAAGGGCGGCATCGTCTGCGATCCGAAGCAGCTTTCGAAGAACGAGCTGCGTAAGATCACGCGCCGTTTCGTCGTGGAGCTGGGCGATACGATCGGGCCGCATACCGACATCCCCGCGCCAGACGTCAACACCACTGCCGAGACCATGGCCTGGATCTACGACACGTACGACATGATGCATTCCGGCAAGAACAACCTGCCGGTCGTGACCGGTAAACCGGTGTCGATGGGCGGATCGCTCGGCCGCAACGAAGCGACCGCGCGCGGCTGTCTCTTCATCACCAGCCGTGCCATTGCGCAGGGCGCCGTGCCTGGGCTGGTGTCGCTCACCGGCGCCCGTGTGGTCATCCAGGGCTTCGGCAACGCCGGCGCCATCGCGGCGCAGCTTTTCCGCGATGCCGGCGCGACGATCATCGCTGTCAGCGACTCGACCGGAGGCGTCATGTCCGCCGACGGAATCGATCCCGAGGCGGCCATCGCACACAAGAGGCAGTCGGGGTCGGTCGTAGGCCTCGGCGGAACGACGAACATCACGAACGAGGAGTTGCTGCACATCGAATGCGACGTGCTGATCCCCGCGGCGTTCGAGAACCAGATCCGTGCCGATAATGTCGCCGGGGTCAAAACGAAACTCGTCGCCGAGGCAGCCAATGGACCGACCACACCGGCGGCCGACAAGGAGCTTTTCGCGCGCGGGATCCCGGTGCTTCCCGACATCCTGACGAACTCGGGCGGCGTCACGGTCAGCTACTTCGAGTGGGTGCAGAACATCGAGAACGAGCACTGGAGCGAAGACCAGGTCAACGCGCACCTGCGGACGAAGATGGAGGCGGCCACTGACGCCGTGCTGCAGACGCAGCTCGATATCAAGGACCGTCACTCCGCGAGCGTCGACCTGCGCACCGCGGCGTTCGTGACTGCGATTAGGCGCGTGGCGATGGTCGCGCTGGCGAGGGGGATATGGCCGTAAAACGGGGAGTGGGGAGTGGGGGGTCGGGCGTGGGAGAGAAGGGCATGGAACGGGTCGCCGTCTGGCTCACGCCTCCGCAGGTTGCGTGGCTGAAATCGAAGAAGAACGTCTCGGAGACGATGCGTGCGCTCGTCACGGAGGCGATGAATCTCGATCTGCTGAAGCAGAGCGTGAAGCAAGCAGCGCGTCCCGCACCTCCAGCAACTGCGCGGCCACGCTCACCGCAATCTCGTAAGGGTGGTTCGTCCCGACCGAAAGGCCGATAGGGCAGAAGAAGGCTCGCTTTGCTTCCTCCGGCAGACCCGCCTCGGCGATGTCACGCCGAAGGACGTTCGCTTTGGCGTCACTGCCGATCACGCCGAGGTATGGGAACGAGCGCGTGCGAAGGATCTCGATCAGGATCGGTTTGTCGGTCGTGTGACCCATGGTCATCAACACGACAAAGGCATCGTCGGGGATCGTCTTCACGAAGGACGGCATGTCCGACGTAAGGACCTTCGTCAGCTTCGGCGAGTCAGGCATTTTGGCCAGCCACTCCGGGCGCGGGTCGATGCACGTGACGACGCAGTCGAGGTGGATGAGAACGTTGACCACGGCATTGGCGACGTGACCCGCACCGAATACGACGATGCGCCAGCGGCCTACGTTGTATGACTCGAAGTAGAGCTTTACCACGCCGCCGCAGGTCATGCCGACGTCTTTGGCGAGATTCCACTGTGCGAACTTCGTGGTCTCCGTCGTTTCGCCGCGCAACATGTCCTGGGCCTCGGCGATCGCTTTCGTCTCGACTCTGCCGCCGCCGACGGTGCCGAAGCGGAGCCCTTCGGCGGTCACGATCATCTTCGTGCCGCGATCCTGCGGGACGCTCCCCATCGTGTCGACCACGGTGACGACAACGAGCGGCAGCTCGGCGGCCATCAGCTCGTTCAGGGCCTCGAAGAACGTCGGCATCCTGCGATTGTAGCTAATCGAAGTCGCCGGCCATCAGCGTGCGATACACCGCGCTCACCAGCCGTTGCGTTCGCGTAGCGACGTCACATGGGCGACATGATGCCGTCCGTGCCAGGCGTACATGGCCACGAGCCAGTCCAGCGTGATCACGCCGATATCGGGATGGTTCAGCGTGCGCGCGAAATCGGCATCGGTCATCGAGACCAGAATCCGATCCCAGCGATCGTGCAGTGTCTCCAGCAGCATCAGCGACGTTTCGATCGGTGTATCGCGCACATCGGCCAACTTTGCCCAGGCCGCCTCGTCATAGGGTCTGATGGTCGGCTCATCCTCGGTCAACGCCAGCTTCACACGCGTGTAGGCATTCATGTGCGAGTCAGGAACGTGGTGTACGACCTGGCGCACCGTCCAGCCGCCGTCACGATACGGTGTGTCGAGCTGCGCGACGTCGAGTCCGGCTACTGCCGCGCGCATGCGCGAAGGCGTGGCAGCGATCTGCGTGATGAAATGACGACGTTCATCGCTGGTGTGCAGCCTGGTGGGGCGATCGAACTTTCCGACGGGATAGCGGGGATCAACTTGCGGGTTGTTCATGGCTTGAAGTTTATCCTGAGCCCTGTCATCCCCGACCGCGGTCATAACGTCCGCAGCACAGCTCGTACCGGGCTCGCATCCGCCCCACTGATCCGCAGCGGCAGCGCGATCAGCTCGTACTCCCCTTCATCGACCCCATCGAGCACGAGTCCCTCCAGCATGGCCATGTCATTTCTGGCGAAGGCTTGATGCGCCTCAAGCGCCTTCGAGTCGAATGGATCGACCGAGGGGGTGTCGATGCCGATGAGGCGAACGCCGTGGTGGTAGAGATCGTCGACGAGTTGGGGCGAGAGGCTGGCGAAGTCGTTGTTCCAGCGGCGATGGTCGGGAAATGTGCCCGTTCGGAAGAGGACGCGCGGCGCGGTGAGTGCCTCGTACTTGTTCGCGACGTGATCGGGCGTGATCCGCTCGCCGCGCCTGACGTCGACGTGAACGACGACGCAGAGGCCGAGGTAGAGATCCAGACACCGCGAGGCGATGTCCGGGCCGTTGGCGATGTAGTGGCTTGGCGCGTCGGCATGCGCGCCGACGTGCAGCGACGTCCGGATGTCGCTGAGGGTCAGGTTCGCGCCGTCGTTCATGTCGGCGTTGACCGTGCGAACGAACGGTGTATCGCCCGGCCAGACGTTGATCGCTGCCTCGATCAGAGGTGATATGTCGATGAAAGGCATCAGGCTGAGGCGATGATCTTCATCTCGACCGAGATTGGCGTCGGCAACGAGTCGACACCCACGGTGGTCCGTGTCGGCTGGATCTTTCCGAGGACCTCGGCATAGACCCGGTTGAACCGCTCGAAGTCTCCCTTCATGTCAGTCAGATAGACAGTCACGTCCAGAATTTTCTCCAGCGAACTGCCCGCTGCCTCGAGAATCGCCCGGACATTATCGACCGTGGCGCGCGTCTGGGCCTCGATCCCTTGGGGAATCTCGTTCGTGACAGGCCGCCGCGGTCCGATACCGGAAAGGAAGAGCAACTCTCCGACGCGGCGGGCGTGAGGATATGCACCGACGGGAGAGGCGGCTTGTGGCGCGATGATGGTTTGTGCGTCGGGCTCCGACAACACTTCCGGCCCGGGCTCGATGACGTTGTGCGACTCGAGCCCGGTGCCCGCTTCGACAGGCCCTTCGTCGAACTCCTTCTCGAAGTCGAGCTCCTTGTTCGGATTCGGCGTCAGCTCGACCAGGGCGTTTCCGGTGCCCCAGACCGGCTGGTAGTCCCACACCTTGCCGTCGTACTTGTTGTTCTCGCCGGCCAGCGCGCCCAGCCACCAGATGGCCTTGAAGCCCATATCGGCATTGGCCTCGCGGCCGAACTCGCGGGCAACCTGGGCCACATCCTCGAGCCGCCCTTCGCCGAGCATCTCCAGGATCTTGCGGTTCCATTCATCGTCCTTCGACGAAGAGATGTGGTCGTGTGCCGGATCGATTTCGCCGACCTCGTAGCGGTTCGAGAGATTCGAGACCACGACGACGATGGTCTTCCTGCCGTAGCGGTCGATGGCCGTGCGTGCGGCGCGGCCGAGGGCGCGCGTCTCGTCGCGCTCCGCGTAGATGTTGCACGACACCACGGAAGCCGGCACGGCATTGTTGGGATTGAGCAGCTTCAGGGCCACGACGGTCCCGGTGTCGATCGGGAAGCCGTGATAGTCGACCGTCGCGGTCTGCATGCCGAGGTCCTTGCAGATGCCGGCGTAAAGCTTTCCGAACACCGGATCGACGCGAAACGAATAGGGGATCTCACCGAGCTCGTACCAGTTCTGATCGACCAGCGTCCATTGCGGATTCGGGGCGGTCTGAAACAGATGGCCGATGACGGAGAACCACTGCGTCGAATAGAGCAGCATCAACTCCGCACCGGAGCGTTCGATCTCGCGGCCGATGGCCTCGTAGCTCTGCCTCAGCGAGGCCCAGCCCGGGTTGCGATCCGGCGCGAGAAGAATGTGCGGCTGCCCGGGTACGAGGTAAGCCTTCTGAATCAATCCGCTCACGATCAGTGGACGTAGGAGTCGGACTCGACGTCGACGTTGCGCGATTGCACGATCGAGGTCGCCAGAAGCGCGCGGCGGCCGATCTCCTCCCACTGCTCGGTCTGCACCAATTGCGGCACGGCCAGCGAGGCGCCGAGGTTCACGGCGATGCAGCCGGCATCGAGATAGCTCTCGATCGTATCGAGCGGTACCGGACCGCCGGCCAGCATGGGCACGTCGCGAATCGGACCGCGCAATGTACGGATGTAATCGGGACCGCCGAGGTAGAGCGCCGGGAACACCTTCACGATGTCGCAGCCTGCCTCCCAGGCCCGAACGATCTCCGTGGCTGTACCGGCGCCGGCAACGCAGAGGAGGTCGTTCTCATTCGCGTACTCGATCACGCGCACGTCGGTGTGTGGCGAGACGATCACCTGTGCTCCGGCTCGTCGCGCCTGTGCGGCGTCGTTCGCGTTGCGCACAGTGCCGGCGGCGATGACGACGTCGAGCGGCGCGTACTTCTGCGCGAATCGCGAGATGAGGTCGAAGGCCTGAGGCGTCGTCAACGTCACTTCCAGAATGCGGATGCCGTTGCGTGCATACGCCTCGGCCACCGACTCGGCGGCTTCGACGCTCTCTTCACGCACGACGCCGATGATCTGCTCCAGCGACACTTTTTCGAACAGTTCTTTGCGGGACATGGGGAAAGGATATCGCGGTTGGGGGGCTACGTAGGTCGGACTCTTAGTCCGACCGGAGCTTGGGAGATCGGTAGTTGATAGAGGCCTGTCGTTCAGAGCTGCGCAAGCGCCGGTCGGACTGAGAGTCCGACCTACGTGCCCCGAGACCGTAGCGCTTGGGAGATCGGTAATGGATAGACGCCTGTCGTTCAGAGCTGCGCAAGCGCCGGTCGGACTGAGAGTCCGACCTACGTGTCCCGAGACCCGTAGCGCTTGGGAGATCGGTAGTTGATAAACGCCTGTCGTTCAGAGTTGCGCAAGCGCCGGTCGGACTAAGAGTCCGACCTACGTGTCCCGCGACCCCGTAGTAAGCTAATCACCCCATGGTCCTGATCAACAAGGCGATCAACGAGGTGACGGTCAAGCTCGTCTACTACGGGCCTGGCCTTTGCGGGAAGACCACCAATCTCGAGAAGATTTACGGGAACCCGAAGCTCGACAACAAGGGCAAGATGATCTCCATGTCCACGGAGACGGACCGGACCCTCTTCTTCGACTTCATGCCGATGGAGCTCGGCACGATCGGCGGCCAGAAAGTGCGCGTGCAGCTCTACACCGTGCCCGGCCAGGTCTTCTACGACGCCACGCGAAAGCTCGTGCTGCGCGGTGCCGACGGGGTGGTGTTCGTCGCTGACTCGCAGTCGACGATGCGCGATTCGAACCTCGACAGCCTGGAGAACCTGAAGACGAATCTACGCATCAACCGTATCGATCCGCAGAAGGTGGCGCTGGTCTACCAGTACAACAAGCGCGACCTGCCGAACGTCGACTCCGTCGAGGCGATGAACGAGTACCTGAACCCGAACGGTGTGCAGACCGTTGAGGCGTCGGCGATCAACGGTACCGGGGTCACGGCCACGCTCCGCGCCGCTGTGGCTCGCATCCTCGACAACCTGAAGAACAGCGTCGATACGACGCTGCACGACGAGGCGGAGCTGGGCCCGCCTGATATGACTGCGAAATCGGGTGTAACGCCGATGTCGGCGGGAACGCCGAAGCTGTCGATGAAGACGACGCCCGCGCAGCCATCGTTCGACGGCGAGGAGACAGTCACGGTCTCGCCGTTCGAGGTCGAGCCGATCGATGTCGCCGTCGCCGAAGAGGAAGATCCGTTTGGGGCCATGGTCGCGGTCGAGGTCGAGCCCGATCAAACGGATGATCCCTTCGCTGCCGCCGCCACGGAGATTCACGATGCGGGCGCGGAACGGGTGGAGCTGGAGTCGCTGTTGGCCTCCGCGAGCGAGGTCGTTCGGGCTCTCGAAAAGGCGCTCGAGAGAGCGCGCGCTCACGAAGCCGCGCTACGCGCGAAGATGTAGGTTCAGCCTCTCCGAGCACCGCACAGACAAAAGTGTCTGTGCCACAAACAGCCCTGGATCAAAGCAACCATTTTCGCAGGACCGATGTGGCATGCCACAGACACTCTTGTCTGTGCTCTCCAGAAGTTTGCGCGGCAGAATGACCGGTCGCCGATGGTGGCCGAGCCTTGGGCAACCAACGCCGCCGGCCGTGCCGGCTACGTTTCGTACGGTACGCAGTATGGGTCGTCGGTATCGCAGCTCGCGAACTCGAACTGGATGGTCGTATGGGCGATGCCGTATTCACGCTCCAGCAACCCGTTGACCTGCGCGAGCAGATTGCCCGTCGACCGGACCGGGATGTCTCCGACCATGAGATGACACGACAGCGCGGGCCGTGATGCGCCGAGAGCCCAGATGTGCAGGTGGTGTACGCCGTCCACGCCGTCGAGCGCAGCGATGGCGTGCGTTACCGCCTCGGGATCGATGCCTGCCGGCGTCCCTTCGAGCAGCAGGTTGACGGCTTCGCGCAGAATCCCCCAACTGCTCCAGAGAATCAGAACGCCGATGGCAATCGACACCGCCGGATCCCAGAAAAGCGCTCCGGTGGCGCGGATCAGGAGCGCGGCGGCGATGATGCCCGCCGAGGAGATCGCATCGCCGAGCATGTGCAGCACGGCGCCGCGGATGTTGAGATCGTGCCCGTGGCCGCGAAGCCAGAGCGTGATCGAGCCGTTGAGGAGAAGCGCCGCCGCGGCTGTGACGAGCATGGCGGTGCTGTTGACAGCCAAGGGCGCACGCAGCCGCTGTGCTGCCTCGACGAAAAGAAAGATCGTGAACGCCGCCAGCACACCGGCGTTGATGAAGGCCGAAAGCACGCCGGCGCGATGCCATCCGTAGGACTTCGCGCTCGTGGCCGGCCGCCGCTCCAGGCGCACAGCGAACAGAGCCAGCAGGAGCGCCAGGGTGTCGGTAACGTTGTGGATGGCGTCGCCGATGAGGGCCAGCGAGTTCGCCTTGATTCCGACCACCACCTCCACCCCGACGAAGATCGCCGTGGCGATGGAAGCGAACAGCAACTTGCGCGATACAGCCGCGCCGCGTGTCTCGTGATGATGATCGTGATCAGACATGGAGAAGCAGTGGATAAATCGACTACTTACCTCTCGTCGAGCGCTCGACGTTCTTCGACTTCTTCGCCACGGCCTCCGCCATCGAGACCCGCTGTTCGCGCAGCCGTGCGGCGAGCCCCTCATCCGTCAGCGCGATGATCTGCGCCGCCAGGATGCCTGCGTTTCGGGCGCCGCCGACCGCCACCGTGGCCACCGGGATTCCCGGCGGCATCTGCACGACGGCCAGAAGTGCGTCGAGCCCCTGCAACGCGCCTCCCGCGAGCGGCACGCCGATGACCGGCTTGGTGGTGAACGAGGCCACGACGCCCGGCAGATGCGCAGCCATCCCCGCTCCGGCGATGAACACCGCCGCTCCGTCGCGCTCCGCATCGGTGATGATCTGCCTGGTCCGTTCCGGGCTCCGGTGCGCGGACGCAACCTTCATCTCGTATGCGACGCCCATCTCATCGAGTGCCGCACACGCCTGCCCCATGACCTCGGCGTCGGAATCGCTCCCCATGATGATGCAGACCCACATGGGACGAATGGTAGCAGGGCTCAGCAGGCGGGCGCTTTGGCTTCGTCAGCCGAGGGAGGGACTGCGGTGCGTGCCGGGCTGTTCAGCGGCAGACAGCTCCGTACCAGGGCGCTCAGAGCACCGATATCGAACGGTTTCGGCAGGAAGGCGCAGATGCCTTTGTCGACCGCGGTGGCAACCTCGGGCGCGCGATTGGCGCTGATGATGATGACCGGGATCCTCTTCAGGTCCGGTTCCAGCTCGCGGGCCTGGAGCACGTCCCAGCCGGACAGGACCGGCATCATCAGATCGAGCACGACCACGTTCGGATGGTCGCTCCTCATGAGATCGAGCGCTTCCTTCCCGTTCGGCGCCTCCTGAAAGACGTAGCCGTCGCGTTTGAGCGCCGCCACGATCATCCGCCGAATGCTCGGGTCGTCGTCAACAACCAATACGCAAAAGGGAGATTTCTCCGCCACTTCCTCGCCGGTATGGACCACGCCATTTTTGTATGCACAACGAGTGCCTCTCGGAATATCGCCCTCTCCGCGGGCGCTTCTCCGAGGGCCGTGAAAGTCGCCGTAGCCATGTCGGGCGGGGTCGATTCGTCGACCGCCGCGTACATTCTCAAGTCTGCCGGACACGAGGTGGTCGGTCTGTCGATGCAGATGTACGACAACCTCACCAATGCCGACACGACCTACGGCGGATGCTGCACGATCGACGATCTCGCCGACGCCCGCCGGGTGGCCTGGAAGCTCGAGATCCCTCACTTCACGCTGAACCTGGAGCAGAACTTTCACGAGAAGGTCATCGCGCCGTTCGTGCAGTCCTACCTGAGCGGCCTCACGCCAAGCCCATGCGTCCTCTGCAACACGCACGTGAAGTTCGACCTCTTCCACGAGAAGGCTCGCGCCATCGGTGCCGAGAAGATCGCCACTGGCCATTACGCGCGCATCACGCGCGACGACGGCGGCCGTTTCGAGTTGCGCAAGGCTCTGCACCTGGCCAAGGACCAGTCGTACTTTCTCTTCGAGTTGACGCAGGAGCAGCTCAGCGGCGCACTTTTTCCGCTGGGCGAGATGACCAAGCCGCAGGTTCGCGACGTCGCCGAGGAGGCGGGCCTGGTTGTGGCGCGGAAGAAGGAGTCGTACGAGATCTGCTTTGTGCCGCAGAAAGACAGCTACGCGGCCATCGTCGAGCGCGAGGCAGCGATCACGTCCGGCGAAGCAGCCGGCGAGATCGTCGACGTCGACGGCAACGTGGTCGGTACGCACGACGGCTACTACCACTTCACGATCGGGCAGCGGCGCGGACTGGACATCGGCGGAACCGCCGAGCGGATGTACGTCCTCGACGTGAATCCGTTCACGAAGCGGGTCGTGGTCGGCGAGGCCTCGGACCTGGAGCGCGACGAGCTGGTCGCCGAGCGCGTTCACTGGATCGGCGAGGCTCCGTCAGGATCGATCGAGGTTCAGGCCCGCGTTCGCTCACGTTCCGCGGACGCCGCCGCTACGGTTACGCCGCTGGCCGATGGCCGCGCACGGGTGCAGTTCGCGCAGAAGCTGCGCGCTGTTGCTCCGGGACAGGCGGTGGTCTTCTACGATGGGGATCTGTGTTTGGGTGGTGGGTGGATCATGCGCACGCAGCCGGCCGTGCCGGCCTGAACTAAAACAGCGTCTGCCCCGCCACCCGTGCCTCGAGCGCCAGCAGTTGTCGCTTGACGTCAAGCCCGCCGCCGAACCCGGTCAGCGATCCGTTCGCTCCGATGACCCGATGGCACGGGATGATGATTGGGATCGGATTGGCGCCGTTCGCAGCGCCGACGGCGCGCACCGCGGCCGGCCGTCCTATCTTGTTCGCAATCGCGGAGTAGGTTGTCGTTTGGCCGTACGGAATCTCGAGCAGAGCGCTCCAGACCGACTGCTGAAACTCCGTGCCACGTGGCGTGAGCGGCAGATCAAACGTTTGCCGTATGCCTGCGAAGTAATCGCGCAGTTGTGTGGCGGCCTCGGGGAATGCGTCATCATCGCGAATCCAGTCAGGCTTCGGCCGCGCGCCGGCGAAATACGTCTCGACGATGGCACTGCCGTCGACGGCGATGAGGATCGCCCCGATGGGAGTATCGACGTAGGTGTAAATCATCCGAGGCTCTTCCACAGAAGCATCGTCGCATAGGCCCGATATGGACGCCACGCTTCCGCGCGGGCCAGAAGCTCGCGGTCGCTGATCATGCCGGCGGCTTTGCGGACGCCGAGGTCGCTGTGGGGAAAAGCGTCAGGCTCGCGGAGGGCGCGCATGGCGACGTAGTGCGCCGTCCACGGGCCGATGCCGGGCAGCGCAGTCAGTTTGGCAATCGACTCATCGAGGGTTGCGCCACGTTCAAACGTAACTTCGCCGCAGGCTACGGCACGAGCCAACCCGCGAATGGAGTTCCAGCGAGCTTGCGGCATCCCCGGGTTCGTCCGTGCGCGTATCAGCGACCCTGGAGTAACGCCGTGGCGTGTGGCGATGCGGCCCATGATCGTCGTCGCGCCGGCCACGCTGATCTGCTGCCCGACCATGGCCCGGACGGCCATCTCGAACGGATCCCAAGTCCCCGGAACACGAATGCCCCGGTGCGCGCGAACGAGCGGCCCGAGCATGGGGTCGCGTCCGAGGTGCTTCTCGATCGCGACAATGTCGGCGTCGAGATCGAACATCGTCCGCACGCGATCGGCCTCCGATGCGTCGCTGACGAGTACGGCGGTTCTGGGCGCGTCATGCGTTACCCGCACGCCGCCTCGTTCGTAGACGTCGTCGCCGACCGTTTCCACGCCGGCGATGGCACGCGGGCGAAAGAAGGCGAGAATCGCATCCCAGTCGTAGGGAGGGTTGTAGACGAGCGCAGTCACGGATGCATTTTCACACCGCACAGACAAGAGTGTCTGTGCCACATCGGATGCGGAAATCTACAGAAGTCGTGGGAGTGGAACGGAATCGAATGTGCCACAGACACTTTTGTCTGTGCCTCCGTGCTCCGCACGGGTGTGGCAAGCACAGTCACCAAGTCTGTGCTTCTACCTACTCCACCGTCACACTCTTCGCCAGATTCCTCGGCTGATCGACATCGCATCCGCGACGCAGAGCGATGTAGTACGCCAGGAGCTGCGTCGGGATGACCGAAAGGATCGGCTGGAGCGGTTCGATCGTCGACGGGATCTCGATCACGTCGTCCGCGAGCTTGCGGATGGCCTCGTCGCCTTCGTCGCAGATCACGATCAGCCGGCCGTCGCGCGCTTTCACTTCCTGGAGGTTGGAGACGACCTTTTCGTACACGGGCGTGTGGGTGGCGATGGCCACGACCGGAAGGTTCTCGTCGATCAGCGCGATCGGTCCGTGTTTCATCTCCCCGGCCGGATACCCCTCGGCGTGAATGTACGAGATCTCCTTGAGCTTGAGGGCCCCCTCCAGCGCGATCGGGTAGTGAATGCCGCGGCCGAGAAAGAGGAAATCCTGCGATTTCGCGTACTTGTGCGCCAGGGCTTCGATGTTCTTCTCCTGCTTGGCCAGCAGGTCTTCGATCTTGTGCGGGATGGCGCTCATCTCGTGCATGGCTTTGCGGCGAGCATCGACAGGCTCGCCGCGGAGCTGGCGAATGTAGAGCGCGAGCAGGTAGAAGGCGGTGAGCTGCGTGGTGAAGGCCTTCGTCGAGGCGACGCCGATCTCCGGTCCGGCGTTCGTGTAGATCACGCCATCCGACATCCGCGTGGCCGCAGCGCCGATGACGTTGCAGATGGTGATGATCTTCGCGCCGCGACGTTTCGCTTCCTGCATCCCGGCGATCGTGTCGGCGGTCTCGCCCGACTGGGTGACGCCGATGACGAGCGTGCTGGCGTCGATGATCGGATTGCGATAGCGGTACTCAGACCCGTAGTCGACCTCGATGGGGATGCGGGCGGCCTCCTCGAGCAGGAACTTGCCGACCAGGCCCGAATGCCAGGAAGTTCCGCAGGCGACGATGTGGACCTTTCGAATCTTCGCCCAATCGTCTGATGAGAGCTGCAGGTCGTTGAAGAAGATCTCGCCCGACTCCTCGAACATCCGGCCGGTGAAGGTGTCCCGAACGGCGCGCGATTGCTCGTGAATCTCCTTGAGCATGTAGTGCCGGTAGCCTTCCTTCTCGGCCATGACGGCGTCCCAGAGGATGCGCTTCGGCTCGCTCTCGATCTTCCGGTCGTTCTGATCGAACACGGACACGTTGTTCTGGTCGACGACGGCGTATTCACCGTCCTCGAGATAGATGACGTCGCGCGTGTAGGCGAGAAGAGGGGCCACGTCGGAAGCGATGAAGTTCTCGTTTTCGCCGAGGCCGACCACTAGAGGAGGACCCTGCTTCGCAGCCACGATCGTGCCCGGCTCGTTTCCGTCGATCATCACCAGCGCGAAGTGGCCGTCCAGCTCTTTGAGGGCCTTCCTCACGGCATCGACGAACTTCGTCCCATCCTTCAGGTTCTCTTCGATGAGGTGCGCCACGACTTCGGTGTCGGTCTCGGTCTTGAACTCATGCCCCGCCTTCTGCAGCCGCTGCTTGAGGGGGAGGAAGTTCTCGATGATGCCGTTGTGGATGACCACGACCTTCCCGGTGCAGTCGCGATGCGGATGGGCATTGTTCTCGTTCGGTTTGCCGTGCGTGGCCCAGCGCGTGTGGCCCATGCCGAAGGTGCCGTGGAGCGGGCGGCTGTCCAGCTTTGCTTCGAGATTCGACAGCTTCCCCTCGGCGCGCACGATCTCGACGCCGTTGCCCGTGCCGTTACTGCTGCTGGTGACGATGGCAATGCCGGCGCTGTCGTAGCCGCGATATTCAAGCTTTTTCAGCCCGCCGATCAGGACCGGCACGACATCCCGCGTACCGACGTATCCGATGATTCCGCACATGAGGCTTCCTGTCCGTTAGAATTCCGTGTTGGTGAGAAAACTTGCGGTGCTGTTCCTGTTCGCTGTCGTCGCATGCGGCAAACGCGGAGATCCGCATCCGCCCGTGCCGGTCATCCCGAAAGCGACGACCGATCTTCTTGTAGCACAGCGCGGTCCCAAAGTTCTCCTGTCGTGGGGCTACCCCTCCCTGACGACGGCGGGCAAGAGCATGACGGGCATCAAGCGCATCGTGGTCTGGCGCTCGATCGAGGAGCCGCCGGTCTCGCCGCCGCCGGCCAGCAGCGATACGCCAGCCCAGCTCTTCGCGAAGGTGCCCGCTCCGCTGCCAGTGAAGTTCCTGAAGCTTCGTACCCGCGTCGACAGCATCGAAGCCGTCAAATTGCCGGCCGCGACCACGGGAGCGCGCCTGACGTACGAAGACACGCCGCCGCTCCGCACGAGCGACGGCCGCCCGATCCGGGTCACGTACGCTGTCGTCACCGAGGGCACGTCGGCGAATAGCGACCTCTCGAACCTCGCCTCCATCGTGCCGCTGGACGCACCGGTCGCGCCAACCGATCTTGCTGCAACCGCGAAGCGCGAGGGTGTCGTGCTGACATGGACCGCTCCTGACACGTCGATCAGCGGAGCAAAGAAACCGTCCATCGCCGGATACAACGTCTATCGATTCCCGCACGGCCAGCCGGCCGACGAATTCGCCACCCCGGCCAACACGTCTCCGGTGACGGCGACGACGTACACGGACAACCCGTCGTACGGCCCGCACGATTACTTCGTCACCGCGCTCGCCGCCGCCGGACCGCCACGCATCGAAAGCGATCCGTCGACCATCGCCGGCGCGGTCTTCAAAGATCTCGTCCCACCCCCACCGCCCACCGGACTCACCGCGCTCGTCGAGACCGGCGCGGTCCGCTTGGTCTGGAATGCGGTCGAAGCTCCCGACCTGGCCGGTTACAAGGTCTATCGCACCGAGGGAACGGGGATCGACCAGTTGCGCCCGATCGGCACCATCCCGATGACGCCCATCGTTCTCCTCACCGCCACCAACTACCGCGACACCACCGTCAATCGCGGCATCTCGTATTACTACGAGGTGGTATCGGTCGACAAAACAGGCAACGAAAGCGCCAGGGTGAAGACGGATTGGGTGCTGGTGCCGAAGACGCCGTAGACTCTGGTCATGACCGCAGCAGCCGCTCACATCATCGAGGATTTCGAGGCGCTTCCTGAACCGGAAAAGCGTGAGGTCCTTGCGAGGCTTCTCCGGATCGCAAGCCATTTGGACTACGGTCCAATTTCGGAAGAGGAGTTGCTCGTTTCAGCGGACGAGTTGTTTCTCGCGTATGACCGTGAGGAACGCCCGGAGTGAGCAATAGGTGCGCTGGCTAGATCGTCAGAGTGCCGCCACCTCAGGCCCGACTGTCAACCGACGACACGGCGGTTCGTCCGCGTTCAGCTTGGCTGCGGCTACTCAGGGGTAGGGAAAAGGCGTCCCGTGTCACTCCCTAATCGAGAGGTAGCGAAATGTTTGAACGAGCGGTCGAGGAAGAGGGAAGAGAAGTACAGCGTCGCCTGTATGCGCACCATGATTACTTCGGGAACGTCATTCCGAGCACATGGTTTGTGATCATCAGCCTGTTCGGCGCTTTCATCTTTTACAGGCAGTCCTTGTCGGCAGGAGTAAGCGCCATTCATCGATTCGTGAAGGCACTCGGCGAACCGACCACCGGCGTCGACGTGCTTATCGCTGTGGTTCTTGCGATCGCCTCATTCAACATTATCTATGTTGTTGGCCAACTGCTTAACGGTGTCGCCTCCGTTGTCCTCGACCGGCTGATCGTAAAAAAATTACTCAGATACCCGTTTACTTTGTACGAGATGAAATGGTTGCAGCGAGAGGAAAAAAGGACCGATTCATCTTTGCTCCGTGAGGCAATGCTGAACGCCACATATGCAGTCTTCTGCGTAAATCTTATTCCGGTTGTGTTCTTCGAGTTCGCGCTAGTGGCGTTTGGCCGCGACCATCCGTATGCCGGCAGCTGGGTTCAAAGGCATCCGTTGCTGACTATAGGGCTAAGTTTGGTGCTTGTGGCCGCTCATTTCGGAGTACCTAGATATCGCAAGGCACGTGAGACGTGCGGAGCAGACGATGAAGCTGCGAACGCGTTAGTTGTGGGACATTGGGCAGCAATTGTCATCATCGCCATTTTCATCGGAGTGTCAATCGCATTCGCGGGTATCACCTGGGTTGTGTTGTTATTGCCAGTTACGAACGCGATCGTCGCGATCAGTGACCGCAAAATGCTTCTGCGGTATGGCGCATCATACAAAACGCCAGCCATTCGTAACTTCTTTGTCTACGTCAGACGCACATTTCTGAACGCGGCATATTTTGCCGCGAAAATCGTAGGTTACAGTGCATCGCCAGATGCAGAATTGATTGGCAGGGCATTAACTGAAGCTCACTACGGTAGCCAGGCGAACGATTTCTATTGGATGTGTCAATTACGATTGGAAAACGAGGCGCCGCGCTCATACGACACTGCTTATCACGGCATGGCGATGTATACGATGAATCGAAACCTCTGCAATGCCACGGCTTTCATCGCAGTAATATCTGTGATAGCTTTTTACGTTCAGTGGCCAACACCATATAGTTATTTTCCACTTGGTGGATCGCGATACTATGTGCCCTGACTTACATGTTTTTCGTGCGATACCTTTACCTGTTCTCCGGTTCCTACTGCAAATATGTGGTACGCGCAGCGGCCTTTATGGCAAATCGAGGCGATTCTGCGGCGGTATCGAAACCGAAAGTCGACCAAATCCCGAGCACTCGGTGGCGCGCGGCATTGAATGCGTTTAGATTTTCACGCAAACATTCTTCGCCTCCGTGAAGAATTCGAGCGACTCGAACCCACCCTCCCGTCCCACCCCGCTCTCCTTCATCCCTCCGAAGGGGGCGCGGAGGTCGCGGAGGAGCCAGCAGTTGATCCAGATGGTGCCGGCGTCGAGAGATGCTGCGACGCGATGGGCTCGTGACAGGTCGCGCGTCCAGACGGTGGCGGAGAGGCCGTAGCGGGTGGAGTTGGCGAAGCGGAGGGCTTCATCTTCGCCGTCGAAAGGTGTGATGGTCACTACGGGACCGAAGATTTCTTCCTGCATGGTGCGGCAATCGCACCCGAGGCCGGTCACGATGGTTGGCTCGACGAAGTAGCCGGGGCGATCCAGGCGATGGCCGCCGGCGACGATGGTGCCGCCCTCTTTCGTCGCCAGATCGATGTAGCCCAGCACCTTTTGCAGATGGGCCTCGCTGATCAGAGCGCCCACGTCCGTGGTGTCGTCGAGCGGATCGCCGATGCGCAGCTTCTTCGTGGCCGCGGCAAAGCGTTCCACGAATTCATCGTGGATGGAGCGCTCGACGAAGATGCGCGATCCGCAGAGGCAGATTTCTCCCTGGTTCCAGAAGCTGGAGCGGATCGATGTGGCGACGGCGTCGTCGAGATCGGCATCGGCGAAGATGAGGTTCGGGTTCTTGCCTCCCAGCTCGAGCGAGAGCTTCTTGAATCGCGGCGCGGCATTTGCGGCCACAGCGGCGCCGGTAACCGTGCCGCCGGTGAAGGAGATCGCGGCGACGTCCTCATGACACGTCAGCGCCCGTCCGGCCTTGTTGCCGTAGCCGTGGACGATGTTGATGACACCCGGCGGGATGCCCGCTTCGAGCGATAGCTCGGCCAGGCGATTGGCAGTCAGCGGCGTCAATTCGCTCGGCTTGGCCACGCACGTGTTCCCGGAGGCGATGGCCGGGGCGATCTTCCACGACAGGAGATACAACGGCAGGTTCCACGGAGAGATGAGACCGACCACGCCGAGGGGCTGACGCAGCGTGTAGTTCAGCGCCGCCGCATCGGTCATATGGGCTTCGCTGGCCTGGTGAAGAATAGCCGTGGCGAAGAATCGGAAGTTCGCTACGGCCCTCGGGATGTCCAACCGCTTTGCCAACGAGAGCGTCTTGCCGTTGTCGATCGATTCGCAGCGGGCAAGCTCGTCGAGGTTCTGTTCGATGAGATCCGCGAGCTTCAGAAGCAGCTTGCTTCGCTCTTCCGCGCGCGTGCGCGACCAGGCCGGGAACGCCGCCTTTGCCGCGCGCACGGCATCGTCGATATCGCGCTCGTCGCTGTCCGGAATCTCCGCGATCACCTCGGCGGTGGCAGGGTTGATGTCGTAGAAGTACGCGCCGGAGTGCGGCGGGACGAACGCTCCTGCGATGAAGTTACCGAATTGCAAGGAACTCCTCCGGCTCGAACTCCCATTTGTCGATGTCCGGATCCCAGGAGTCCCACGGGACGATGGCGGCCATCCGGTCCCGCAGCCCAGGCGGGATGACCTCGGGGACGATGAACGCTTTCTGGCGGCGCAGTTTGTAGGGATTGCGGAACTCGAATCCCAGCACGCCGAGGATGTAGCGGGCGATGTACCAGGTGGCCTGCGGGTTCCAGCCGTGCGCGATCTTCACTACCACGCCGAGCCCTTCGGGATACTCGGGATGCTCGATGGCCAGGCCGAGGAGTCCGTCAGCGCCTTCCTTGGCCAGGACGCGGCCGTGGCAGGCTTTGAGAACGGTCGAGTCGAGACGGTTGAAGCCGCCGATGAGATCGGGATGATCGACCATGGCCTGCCAGATCCAGTCGGCCTCTTTTTCGGTGACGAGATTGGCGAAGAGCCTGGCCAGGTCGGTAACGGTCATCGAGACCGTCGGCAGTCCGCAACCGTCCTTGGCGATCGTGCCCTGCTTCCATTCGCTGCCGAGGACGTGGCGGATATAGGCCAGGTACTCCTGGAAGAATGGATGGTGCGGCCAGACATAGCCGACGCGCGACCATCCCTTCAGTTTGCAGCCGCGAAGGATGGCCGCGTGCTCACCCGAGCAGCAGTGATACCAGCGTCGAGGACGGCGCACCTGCCGGCCGAACTGCACGAGGGGGACGTCGAGTGGAGCCTGCATCAGGCCCCATTCGCCCTGCATGAGGATCGACCGGGCCACGCGCACGTGCTCGGTGTCGCCGTTGTGCGAGGCAACGGAGATGGCCTTTTGCTCGCCGTTGAGCGCGCGGGCGAACTCGCGCGTGAAGACCTTCATCATGATCGGCTTGACCATCGAGCGTCCGTAGACCTCGACATTGCCGCCGAACGAATGGACGACGCTCCTCCCGGAAACCCACGACACAGCGCCATGAATGGTGTTCTCCGCGACGCCGTTCCGTCGATATTCGACGAGCGGCTGCCAGTTCGGCATCGCCCGCGCGAAGTTGACGGGAAGGTTTTCGTTGAAGGGCATGGGGGGATTATAGGGAGTGGGGGGTGGGGTGTGGGGGGTGGTAGAGGTTGCTGGGTTGCAGGGTTGCTGGGTGTCGCGGTCTCGTGGTCGCGTAGTTTCGCGGTCTCGCGGTTTCTGCATCGATGCCACCGCGCGACTGCGAGACCTCGAAACCCAGCAACTCAGCAACCCAGCAACATCTCCCCGGCGGGGCGCCCCCGGGCCCCCCCCCCGGGCGGGACGGGGCCCGGGGGGGGGGGGGGGGGCACGGGGGGGGGGGAGGGGCGGCGCGGGGGGGGGGGGGC
>Ga0307470_10000039_pt1 | contig 96194 bp, 92 predicted proteins | sample atmos_gasesAM3C__FD_204565 | JGI IMG/M metagenome (GOLD analysis project Ga0307470, IMG submission 204565) | Hardwood forest soil microbial communities from Morgan-Monroe State Forest, Indiana, United States - atmos_gasesAM3C_05 | ecosystem: Environmental > Terrestrial > Soil > Temperate forest... | reverse complement strand
TGCCCAATGCAGCACAGCCTCGACCGCGCGGACCATGACGCCGCGCCCCCAATGGCTCGGCGCGAGCTCATAGACGAGTTCCGCGGTTCTGTGCGAGTCGGACACTGTGGAGAAGCCGCAGGTGCCTACCAGCTGATCGCCTTTCGTTTCCGCGATGGCAAATCTGCACGATGCTCGTGTCTGGTATTCCTGAACTACCCTGTCGACGAGTGCCTCGATAGAGCGAAGATCCACCGCTCCCCAACTTGTGTGCAGCGTCACTGGTGACTCGCACAGGAGCGACGACCAGCACGGGGCGTCACTTCTCCGCAGCGGGCGCAGCAAGTACTCACCCAGTGAGATGCTCGGAGGGAAGGTTGCCATCTGTTCGGAGGAGGCCGTTTCGTTGAACATGATCACGGGTCAGAAGCGCGCGAAGCATAACCCTTCGACGCAGCCGGCCATCACTCGTCATAGTCGCTTATGGGCGGAGCCGCAGGCACCTCGGCCCCGCTCGCCCTCCGCGCCTTCACATCGCGGCCTACGGATCGCTCGGGAAGGATGACGAGCTTTCCTGTCATTGCCTTCCCCATCACCGCGAACGACCATTCGCCGTGCGTCTGCCCTCGTGTGAATTCGCCCCGCAGCGTTCCGCGGCGCTGGTCGACTTCGAGCACCAGCGCTCCCATCGGAACGCGCTTTCCATCGATGATCTTGTCGGCGTAGAGCCGGACCTCATTCGGATGCCCGTCGAGCGGCACGAACCGGTATACCACCGTCTCGTTCTTACAAGCCGGCCGATTCCCGACGCACGTCGAGGTCCCAGTCCACGTGCCCAAGACGAAGTCGAGCCCCGGCGCCAGCTGCGGCGCGTCCGACGCCAGTACACCATGGGATCCGAGACTCCAGCACCACGCGATGGCGACTGCGCACCACGCGCGCCGGACTCGTACAGAAATGAAGTGCTGTGGCATTCGCAAATACTTGCCCGATCTGTCGTGGTAAGCAAGCGCCGACTGATCTTCTGGTTCACCCGCACGAACCGCGAGCGCTGAAGTATAGCCTCGCGATGCGGCAACCCAGCGGTTCGTCCTGGGTGCAACCGCTACTTGGTGGCACGTTGTATTGGCTAGCCGTTTGGAAGCGTGCATGTAACCGGTGAGCGGGCCGAAGTCCGCTGCAGCGGTGAGTCAGGCGTCGCCGGGCGCGAGGCGTGCCCTTGTTCAATTCTTCCGCTCCAGCTCAACATGAACATTGTTGAAGTCGGGATCATCCCGATCTCCCGCATACTGAACTTTGAACGAGCCGAGCGATGGGTGGCGAACTGTCTCCCCGTCTGCAAGCCGCCCACCGAACGCCTGGAGCTCAATCAATTCGTTCAACATACCTGCGGCCGTTCCGATATCCGCTTGGGAAACACCTCGGACGCTCAGGTCGGGCCGGCCAAACGTAAGCAAGCCCCGGGTGTGAAGCCATAGCCCATCACGTTCTGCTGAGTAAAGGATCACCACGTGTTTTTTCGGTTGTGGCTCGTCGGGGGCGTGAAACACTACCTTCCACGTTTCCGGGCGCCACCACCGAAAGGTGAATGGATCGTAGAGCGCGACAGCGCCTGAATCGAGGAGCGCAGCCGCGGTGCCGATGACATCCCGAAGGTACATGAGCGACGTGGCGTCCGCGACTTCCCCCGCCAGGGCGATCGCGCCTGGTGAGCTCTCGATGAGCTCCGCCAATTCCGGATCTTCGTTACACAGCAACTCCCAGGCATACCCCTCTTCGTAGGACTCCCGTAGATACTTTGCGTGCGTCGATCGTTCGAACGATCGCGCTTCAATGTAGTCTGGAATCCCGCGTGTGCGATACTCGCGTCCTCGGATCGTCGCGGGAAAGTCTATGATCCCGTAGATCACCAGAAAGACGAACGGACGATCGCCGCCCTCCTTCCAATGGTTCCGTTGCCACTGTTCCTCTGCCATCGAAGTGTGTTTTGCTGCGGCGTCTATGTGGATCCAAGTCCGCCGGCATGGAGATGTTCCAGGTTATGCATCGCCTCGCTCCTTTTCGCCCTATGTTCGTCACTGCAACCCGGTAGCCGCCCAACGTATCCAGGTAAGCTTCGGACCGCGAGATTTTGCTATCTTTCCTCTGTTGTTCTTCGTGCCGCCGGCTGCATATCCCAGTTAAGCGGCTGGCACAACAATGCTCAGATCCTCGTGCGAGCATCGTCGCGCTCGGCGGCGTCATCTTTGCGACCCCCGCGATCAGAAAGTTCCCACGCAAAGTCGTAGAAGACTCGAAACAGATTCCCGTCCAGATCCTTCGCAGTGAACTCGTGCAAATTCCAGGGTTTCGACTCAGGCTCGGCAACGATTCGGGCACCGTTCCCACTCCATGCCTTATACAACTCGTCTACTTCTGCCTTGCTATCAAGGTTCAGCCAGATCACCACGGGTGTCCCCGTGTTTTCATCTCCGCGAAATGCGTTGTCGGTTAAGAAGATTCTGCAGCCTCCTCTGGATATCTGACCGAGCCCCTCTACACCCCAGTCCCAGCGGAAGCCGAGGCAGTTCTCGTAGTAGACGGCAGCTCGCGCAACATCACTGACACGTAACTCGGGAACTGCGCTCGGAAACTGTTCGCTCATTGTGCCCCCTGGGATGTGAGGTTTGGAACCTGCTGTTATCCGGCTCTCCCATTAAACTATGCGGTCTTCAAAGGGCCGGCTACCTTGTAAGCACTGAGGATGACGCCGGAAGGCAATGCCTTCGTACTGACGAGCTCGAATGAACATGGCGGCGTTCCCTCCGCAAAGAAGCGCTTCCCCGTGCCCAACAAGACCGGATAGACGATCAGCACGACTTCATCCGCAAGCCCATGTTCGAGCAGCGTCGATGTCAGCGTGGAGCTACCCCAGAGGATAAGGTCCGGGCCGTCCTGCGACTTGATCCGGCGAATGCCCGCGACGATCTCCGGCCCAAGGCCCTCGAACGGGCCCCATTCAAGACTCTCCGGACGGTGGGTAGCGACATATTTCGTTGCCGCATTGAGGCCGTCCGCTATCGGACTGCTCGGCGCTTTTGGCCAGTAGCCCGACCAGAGATCGTAGGTGCGACGGCCAAGCAGCAGATCGAAGCTCTCGCCCTGCGCGGCCATGACTGCCTCCCGGCCAGCCGGGGTTCGATAGGGCGCGGTCCAGTCGCTGTAAGGGAAATTGTCTTCACCGGAGCTCTGGATCACGCCGTCCAGCGAGATGTGTTCCATGATTTTGAGCTTTCTCATTTGAGTCTCCGTGTTCCGGGGTGTCAACACCCAGCCTGCGGTTACGACCCGTTTGACGCTGCCGCCGGCGGCCATGCGCCGATCCGCTGCCGCAGCGCAACGATCTTGCCGAGGTGATATGCGTTATGAACCGCCACACTATTCAGCTCGTCTGCCATTGTCACGCCAGGCTCTACCTCGAGCGCCAACCGCTCAGGCGTCTGCCCCATCGCTGCCGCAGCGCGCGCACCGTCCAGGAACACTCGCACCAGGTCGTGCCATTGGTGCTCGTGCTCCGGCGACGCCCTCGGGTACCTGTCACCGGCGGGGTCGCCCAGCCCGATGACACTCTGCTGGTACGCCACGACGTGCCACAGCTCCTCGTAAATCGAGTGCGACGCTCCCTCCGGGCGAAGCGTGACTTGCTCGAGCGTCAGCCCGGACAGCAGGCGGGCTCGCTCGGGGAACTCGCCGGCCAGAAACAGATGTTCCAGGTTATGCATCGCTCGCTCCTTTTCTCCCTATGTTCGTCACTGCAACACGGCACAACGCCGCACCCGGAATCGGAAGTGCCGCACATCTTCGATGATGCGCGCGACCTGACGGTCAAGCCGGCGCAAATCGCGATCGACGGAGGCCTTGTATTCAATCTTCCGCAAGACGGCGTCGAAGCTCCGCGGAGGAAATAACCGCATCGGATGGGTCGTCAAGCCGCAGCAATGCGATGCGACCGTCGATGTAGTCGGCGACGAGCTCTTCTACTGCTCGGCGAATAAGCGCGTCGGGCGTTTCCGCGGTGACTTCAGCGATCTCGCTCAGAGTAGAGGCGGTGTCGTCGGCAAGATCAATCGAGTACGAAGTCATGAGAGCGAATTCTACTCCGCCACCGCCGCCCCCACACCCGCCCCTGCCACATCCCAATTCGCGTGGGGCTTGCGATTCAAGATCAGCCATCCCCATAAGAGCGCGCCGTAACTGTGTGGGGTCATGCCGCGCTTTTCGTAGAACGGGAGGAGGAGCTTCTGTAAGCGCGGCAGGTTGTAGAAAGGGACGCCGGGGAAGTAGTGGTGCTCGAGGTGGTAGTTCGAGAAGAGGTAGATGACGTCCCAGAACCAGGAGCCTTTGACGAGGGTCGACCACTTCGCGGGATCGGAAGGGTCGATGTCGTAGTGCTGGCCGAGGCGGTTGAGGGCGAAGGCGATCGGAAAGATGAAAAAGACCGGGACGATGTAGAGCTTGAACGCGATGCTCCAGCCGCCGATGAAGGCGATCGCGGCAAGTACGCTGAGCTGGAAGACGATCGTGAAGAGACGCTCGCGGGCGATGCGGCGGCGCAGATCGGGCTCGTAGGCAGCGGTCTCCTTTGCCGCGGCGCGGAAGTAGATCGGGAAAAGCGCTGGCGTGAAGTAGAGCGCTTTGAGCCAGCGCGCGTTCTTCTTCGGGGAGAGGTAGTGGCGCTTGGGATCGTCGATCGACGAGCCGAGCGCGGCGTGATGATCGAGATGCCACTTCGTAAACTGCGAGGCGGAGATGCCGCTCGGTACGGCGTAGAGCAGGCCTAGGAAGCGGTAACCGCGCTCGCTCGACTCGGCGAGCACGGCGCGGTGCACGACCTCATGCAGCAACACGGTAAAGTCGAACACGGCGAAGCCGGCGATGACCGCGAACGGCAGCCAGAGGTACCAGCGGTCGAAGTGCACGATGGCCACGCCGGCAGCGATTAGCGCGGCGACATTCAGGAACGCGATGACGGCATGCAGCAGCGGACGCTTCGTATGCAACACCCGCAGCTCATCCGTTGGCACCTCGGCCGCAAGGTCGCGTTTGAGCTGCTGGGCATGCTCGCTGTAGTAGGCCATGAACGGGAAATAGAACCGCCATCGGCGGAGCATTATTCAACAGATCGGTCTCATGCAGATCCTCACCATCGGTCACTCCACGCGCTCACAGGACGAATTCCTGACGCTCCTCGGCGAGCACGCGATCGAGCTCCTGGCCGACATCCGCCGCTATCCCGGATCGAAGCGCTATCCGCATTTCGGGAGCGGCGCGATGGCGGTCTGGCTGCCGGAAAACGGCGTCCGCTACGTCCACATGCCGGAGCTGGGCGGCCGGCGCAAGCCGCTTCCGGACTCGCCGAACACGGCCTGGCGCAATGAGCAGTTTCGTGCCTACGCCGACTACATGGCCACGGATGAGTTCCGTGCCGCGATCGACGCACTGCTGGAGTTGAGCGCTGACGCGCGGACCGCGGCCATGTGTGCCGAGGCGGTGCCGTGGCGCTGTCATCGCAACCTGGTTTCCGATGAGCTGACGCGGCGCGGCATCGAGGTCATTCACATCATCGGGAGCGGATCGTCACGGCCTCATGTCATGAACAGTCATGCCGTCATCAAAGGGGAACATCTCGTGTATCCCGCGGAGCAACAGACCCTGCGGCTATAATCGCCGCCTCGAATGGCCATCCCAATAGTGGCTGATCCAACGATTCCGGAACCGAAGCGCGACCTCGTCCTCGCCGTCGACGACAACGAACAGAACCTCCAGTTGCTCGAGGAGTACCTCTCCACCTGGGGTTACGACGTCGTGATGGCACGTGACGGGCGCGAAGCGCTACAACTCTTTCCCGAGATCAACCCCTCGGTCATCGTGCTCGACGTGATGATGCCGGTGATGGACGGCTACGAGGCCTGCGGCTCGATCAAGGATCAGCCCGGCGGACGGACGATTCCTATCCTGATGCTGACCGCGCTGACCGGCACGGAAGACAAGATCAAGGCGCTGGAGTGCGGTGCCGACGATTTCCTGAACAAGCCGATCAACAAGGACGAGCTTCGCACGCGCATCCGCTCGCTGATCCGGATCCGCGCGCTGCGCGAGGAGCTCGATTCGAGCGAGAACATCATTCTCACGCTCACCAACGCGCTGGCGAACAAAGACCCGCGCAGCGGCGGTCACGTCGAGCGCGTGGCGGCCTATGCAGCCCGCCTCAGCGACAAACTCGGCATGTCCCGCAGCGAGCGCGAGACGATCGTCAAAGGCGCGTTGCTGCACGACATCGGCATGATCGGCGTCCCCGACGCGCTGCTGGCGAAGCGGGAGTTGTCGGACGAAGAACGCGCGCTCGTGGCCACGCACACCCGCGTCGGCGCATCGATCCTCGACCCGATGACGAGCTTCCGTCCGCTAGTACCGATGGTGCGCTGGCATCATGAGCGAAAGGACGGCCGCGGCTATCCGGATGCGCTGGCCGGCGACGCAATCCCTCTCGAAGCGCAGGTCGTCGCTCTCGCCAACCGCTACGATGAGATCCGCCACGATAATGATTTGTCACAGGCCGTGGCACTGGCAACGCTGCACGATGAAGCGGCCGATGGCGCGTTCGACCTCGAGCTCACATCCTTGTTCGCGGCGGCGCTCGAGGAGGAGTCGCCGGTCCGGGCGACGACGCGCCACATGCGCCCGAAGCAGGCACCACCGGCGCACGTGCTCTGCGTGGACGACAATCAGATCAACCGGGATCTCGTCGCCGCCAGCCTCACCGACGCCGGCTTCCGCGTCTCGTTCGCGGAGAATGGCGCCCAGGCGGTCGAGATCATCGACAACGAAGGCATCGACGTCGTGCTGCTCGACCTCCTCATGCCGGTGCAGGACGGCGCCGAGACGCTGCGTTTGTTGCGCGCCGATCCGCGCCACGAGTTCCTGCCGGTCATCGTCGTCACCGCGCAACGCGGCGGCACGATGCGGCGCGACGCGATCATGGCCGGCGCCGACGATTTCATCGTCTACCCGCTCAACCGGCTGGAGTTGATCACGCGCATCCGATCGCTGCTGCGGATCAAGGACTATCACGCCGATCTCGAGCAGACCCACAGCGTGATCTGCGCGCTCGCCCTGGCCCTCGAAGCGAAGGACCAGTACACCCGCGGTCACTCGCAGCGCGTCGGCGATCTCGCCCGCGCCTTCGCGTTGTACCTCGATCTGGGCGACGAAGTCGCCGAGCGCGTCCGCGTCGCCGGCCTGTTGCACGATATCGGCAAGATCGCCGTTCCGGAATCGCTTCTGAACAAACAGGGCCCGCTCACGCGCGACGAGTTCCTGCGCGTCATCGGCCATCCGGTGATCGGCGAAGAGATGGTCCGTCCGCTGAACACGCTCTCGTCCGTGCTGGGAATGATCCGCCACCATCACGAGCGCTACGACGGCCGCGGCTACCCCGACGGCCTGCGCGGCGAGAGCATTCCGTACGAAGTCCGCCTCCTCTCGATCGTCGATGCCTACGATGCCCTGACGTCACACCGCTCGTATCGCCCCGCCCCGCTCTCGCACGCCGCGGCACTGGAAACGCTCTCCCGCGAGGCAGCAGGCGGCAAATGGGACCCGAAGATGGTCGCCCAGTTCGCCGCGATGCTGGGACCGAACGAGCCCGATTGGACCGCAATCACCCAGCCGTTTCCGTCGCTGCCGGTGTTGTGAGGATGACTGATCCGGAGTGATAGTCCAATCGAGATCCTTCGACCGTCCGTCGCCGCCGATTCCTGCCGGGATTGAGAGCAGCGAGTCTTGAGGAAAAAACCGGTCACTACGGAGGTCACAGAGATCCCCTCTGTGTCTCTGTGGTTGCCTTTGCTTCGGCGACCACGATAAGCCGTCCAAATCGACCCATCTCGCCAAGTCGACTTTGGCGATTCCTTGACGTAGGCGCGTTTCTGCGTGATCCGCAGATGGCGCAGATAGACGCAGATGTCGATCGTCCTCTATCTGCGTTTCATCTGCGTCATCTGCGGATCACGCTTCCGAAACAGATCGGAGTCCTGCGCGCATGCTTTAGACTCCCCGCGCCGCATGATTCTCATCAACGATCCACTTCGCCAGACCGATCTGCCGCGCGGCTGTGTGGCCACCATCGGCAACTTCGATGGGATGCACATCGGGCATCAGGCCATCATTCGGGGCGTCGTCGCGCGGGCGCGCGAGACGGGACGGCCGTCCGCGGTGATCACGTTTCAGCCGCATCCGCTGTCGATTGTCGCGCCCGACCGCGTGCCGCCGCAGATTCTGACGTTGCCGCAGAAGCATGAGCTGCTGCGCGACATGGGCGTCGACGCGCTGCTCGTCGTCCCGTTCACGCACGAATTCTCGCGCTGGACGGCCGACCGCTTCATCGCCGAGTTTCTCGTGGCGGCGCTGCAGATCACCGATGTGCGCATCGGACGCGACTTCTACTTCGGCGCCGGACGCGAAGGGAATCTCGCCAAGCTGACGGCGGCCGGCGAGCAATATGGCTTCGCGGTTCAGGGCGTTGACGAGGTGAAGATCCGCGGCATCCGCGTTTCCAGCTCGCTGGTGCGCGACGCCATCCGCAAGGGAACGATGCGCACGGTGGCGGCGGCGCTGGGCCGCACCTACTTCCTCGATGGCCGCGTCGCCACGGGCCGGCGGCTCGGGCGCAAGATCGGATTCCCGACCGTCAACGTCGATCCGTCGAACGAGCTGCATCCCGGCGGCGGGGTCTACGTCACGACGTCGCGTTTCGAGAGCTTCAGCCGCTCGTTCGAGAGCGTGACCAACGTCGGCGTCCGGCCGACGCTCTACGAAAACTACGCCACCACGATCGAGAGTCACATCCTCGATTTCGACTCCAACGTCTACGGCGACACCGTTCGCGTCTACTTCCACGAGCTGCTCCGCCGCGAGCAGCAGTTCCAGTCAGCGGTGGAACTGACGAATCAGATCCGCATGGACATCGAACGCTCGCGCCGCTACTTCCTCAACCATCACACGCGCTATGACGAGGCTGGATACTCGTTTCCGTAAACCATGTCCGATCCCGTTCTCTGCATCGTCGTCTACGCTGTTTTTCTGGCCGCCATGGTGGCCATGCACTTCTTCAAAACCCTCGACAGCGGCCTCGGGCCTGCGTGGCGCACCGCGTTGGCGATGGGCGTCGTGGTCGCAGCCGTGCTCTTCTTCGTGCGCGGCTTCTACCCGATCGTTGGCGGTGTAGCGCTGACCCTGGCGGCGCTCTATGTCCGGCACACGGGGCAGGAGACGGAAGCGATCGACGGGATGATCGTCGGCAGTGCCATGGGCGCCTCGGCGGCCATCCCGCTGGTGATGACGGAGGCGCCGGTGGCGCGGATGATGGCCGCGATGATGATGGCGGGCGCGGTGGCCGGTTACGGCATCACCTTCGCCGTTTTTCACGTCGCCGACAAACGGAGGCAGATCGCTTTCGATGCCGCAACTGCGGCCGCTGCGATCGTCGTGGCGTGGTTGCCGTCGATCGCCGCACGCTACCGGGTTCCCGATCGATACACTCTTTTCGCCGTCGCCGGCGTGCTACCGGTCATCGTGATCGTCGCAGTTTTCCGGCAATGGCCCGACGTCCGCGCCGAGCTGCGCCACGAAGCGTCACTCGGATTCATGAGTGACCGCGACGTGCGCGCCACTGCGCATCCGCTACTGCGGTTCGGCCGAGGAGGCTGGGCGGACCGGCGGGCTCATCGTGAATTCGTGCGGCTCGCCAATCGCATCGCCCTTCGCAAACGGCAGCAGCGCGGCCGGACCGACGAGGAGGCTCGTCTTTATCAGCTCGAGATCATCAAACTGCGGATGCAGATCCAGGAAATGAGCCGCATCGACCACGATGTGCTCTCGGCAAACGTCAGAGATGAAGTGTCGTCGGATACAATGACGAAGACGCATGAGGGTTGATACCACCCCGCAACGCCAGGCCGCCTCACGCAGCACAACGCCACAACTGACGGCGCGCCTCCTCGTCGCCGCACTCGCCCTCGCCGCCGTGCCCGCCTTCCTCTTCGCGCAGGTCAAGGACATGGGGCCGGCCGGTCAGTATTACAACCAGCCGAAGCCGAAGTTCCGCGTCATGCCCGGTCTGAAAAAGAAGGGCGGCGAGGTGAAGTTCAGCGCGAAGGTGAACGAGCAGTTCGTCCGCGAGGAGTACGCCATCCTCGACGGCGACGTCGTCATCGAGTATCAGGACGTCGTCATTCATGCCGACAAAGTGACTCTCAATTTCAAGACCAAAGATGTCGTGGCCGAGGGGCACGTCATCATGGATCAGGGACCGACGCGAATCACCGGCGATCACATCGTCTTCAATCTCGACTCGAAGACCGGCACCTTCTTCAAGGCCACCGGCGCGATGCAGCCGGACATGTACTTCATCGGCGACAAGATCGAGCGGCTGGCCGAGGACCATTACCTGCTGACGAACGGGATGTTCACCTCGTGCGATCTCGACCATCCCTCGTGGTCCTTCCACGTCTCCAGCGCCGACATCACGCTCGACAACTACGCACACCTGCGCAACGTCACCCTTCGCGCTCACGACATTCCGCTGATCTACGCGCCGCGGCTCATCTGGCCGACGAAGAGCGAGCGGTCGCAGGGACTGCTGATCCCACGCGTCCTTCTTTCGAAAACGTACGGCGACCGGCTGGAGATGGGCTACTTCATTCCGTTCGGAGACGCCGCGGACGCCACGATCTACGCCGATCTCAACGACAAGGGTTACAACGGCGTCGGCGTCAGTACGCGCTACCGGCCATCGGACGACGTGAAGCTCGGGGATCTCAGCGCCTACGTCGTCCATGATGTGCAGGCCGGACGCAATCAGTGGAAGTACAAGTATCAACACTCGCAGACCAATCTGCCGGGCGGCTTCCGCGGCGTCGTCGACATCGAAGACTTCTCGAACCTGGAGTTCTTCCGCCGCTACGACCGCGACCCGCGTCTGCACACACTCTCGCAGATCTACTCCTCGGCCTATCTGACGAAGAACAGCAGCCGCTATTCGTTCAACATCCTCACCGACCGCCGCGACATCCTGCTGAGCAACGTCGATCCGAACAATCCGCTTGCGCCACCGCCGCGGCAACGCTTCGAGCAACTCCCTTCGCTGCAGTTCCGGCTTTACCCGAACCGCATCGGCGAAACGCCGTTCTATTACTCGCTCGAATCGTCGGTGTCGCATCTGGCCACGAGCGGATTCGTGAACGGCCCGACCGCGAACTACTACCGCGCCGACGTCTTCCCGACACTTTCGATGCAGCTCCGGACGCCGACGTGGTTGTCGATCCGCCCGCAGGTCTCGGTGCGTGAGACGTACTACTCCGACTCCCTCGACGACGCCTCGGTCGCCAATCCCTTCGGCCCGCTCAACGCGGTCAGCAATCCGATCGAACGCTTCTATGCGCAGGGGCAGGTCGAAGTCGTCGGGCCGTCCTTCTCGAAGATCTTCCTCAAGCCGCTGGGCGGTTTCAGCAAGTTCAAGCACGTGATCGAGCCGCGTTTCCGCTATCTCTACACGACCGCCGTGAACGACCAGGAGCGCATCATCCGCTTCGATACGGTTGACTCGCCGTTCCTGCCGATCGTGCGCAACTCGGTGGAGTACTCGCTGACGCAACGCCTGATCGGACGCGAGACAGGCCCGAACGGCAACTCGCGCGAAGTGGCGTCGTTCTCGTTGACGCAGTCCGTCTCGCTCGGCAACGCCTTCACCAGCGCAACGGCGGGTGGACTGAACGGTTCGGGCGTCCCGCAGACGGGAAAGTTCACACCGCTCGTCGCCGCTCTGCACGTGAATCCGTATTCGACGGTGACGCTCGACGCATCGGCGACCTTCGGGAACGTGTCGCACCAGCTCGATCAAACCAGCCTCTCCGCAAACCTTGTCGGGACAGGAACGCGCGCAGACAAGTACCTGAGCTTCACCTGGTTCTCGTCCTACCAGCAACCGCCCGTGAACGGCGTGCCGGCCGCGGATACCAGTTCGAGCCAGATCCGCCTCAACAGCGGCTCGTCGTTGTTCAGCAACCATATCCGCGCCGATGCGCAGCTCAACTTCGACGCGAAAAAAGGCACCTTCCTCGAACAGCGCTACCTCCTCGGCGGCACCGCCTCCTGCTACGGCGTCGCCATGGAGTTCCGCCGCTACCTGGTCTTCGTCCCCGAAGAAAAAGCAGAATGGAGCTTAGGCCTCTCGATCTCGTTGAAGAACGTCGGGACGATCGGCACGCATTGACGCGCATCGCTGCGTGCGTGCTGGTACTCGCCACGTTTGCATGCAGCCGAGTCGAACAAGATCGCAGTCGCGATGAAGCGACGCTTCGTACGCAACTGGCATCCATGCGCCGCGCAATCGCGGCGTACACGAAATCTCACGACCGCGGCCCATCGACGCTGCACGAAGCGATGGCACACGTCCCGATCGATCCACTCACGCACTCCGCAACAACGTGGCGTCTGACCACCGAGGAGACCGTGCAGGTGGACGACTTCACGACGAGCACCGCCGCCAAACGGATCGAGATCCTCGAGATTCACAGCGGGGCGGCCGGGCGGGACGGGAGAGGGAAGAGGTATTCGGAGTACTGAGTTCGTCAGGCAACTGCCAGGCTGTGCTCGGCGTGACGCAACACGGCCTCAAGCTGTTCTCGAGTTACGCCGGGAAACCATTCGAGGAGGTCATCCACACGGGCGCCGTCTTCGAATTTGCGAACAGAGCCTGGACCGGGACGCGCGTGCCCACGAAATGGCTAGATGCAGCGGAAGGCAGCGAGTTCGTAGTTGCGGCCTTGGAGTTTGCGCGGCAGAGACAATGAAGCCGCACTTTGCGCAAGCACGAATGTCGACGGATACCACCTCCGCCCCGACAGCACTCGGGCGAGGACGCCCAAGTGCCCGCGGTCGAGACGACCGCACTCCTTACGACGTGCACTCTTGGAGTGCGAGCGTCTCGCTCGCGGCCATCGAGGCGTCCCGCCTCGATGGTCGGATCTAGCCTGATAGTTCCAGTGGGTTGAAACGGCTAAATCTGAAAAACAACGCTAGCGCCAGTGTTCGTCGTCGATGACTTCGAGTGGCGCGACGTTCTCTTCAAACATTCGCAGATCCTCCGCGGTCCAGGTACCGGCGAGACGTGCCAAACCATCGAACGGGGCAGGCCGACACCGAGGCTCTGACTCAGCAGGTCGATCACCGTCCGTTTAAGAGACACCTTCCGGCGGCTCTTCTCCCTATCGAGCGCCTCGGCAAGATCCTCGGGCACGTTTCGAATCGTCAGGTTTCGCGTCACTCCTCCGCAAAGTTACTCGGCAAATTCTACGACTGAATTGCGCTGTCAATGTTGTGTTCCCTCACCCCATCCACTACCCTCCCGCGATCGTGCCGAACGTCTACACATTCAAGGATTTCGAGGGGAGCAGTCATCGGATCCTCATCGATCTGATTCGCCGCTTCGCCCCTCGCGGCGGAACTCTTCTCGACCTCGGCGCGGCGGGCGGCGAGCTCGGGTCGGCGGTGCGCGAGCAGTTCGATCAGACCATCGGCTTCGAATACGACGCAGATCGGATCGGACAGCTTCGCAGCCGTTTCGATCAGATCGTCATCGCCGACCTGGAGACGGTTCGAACCCTGCCATCGAACGTCAACGCCATCGTGCTGGCCGACATCATCGAGCACCTGCGCAACTCGACGAACCTGCTGCGCATGGTCAAGCAGTCGCTGACGAGCGACGGCGTTCTGTTCCTCTCCGTGCCGAACATCGCCAACATCACCGTCCGCCTCGGCTTGCTGTTCGGCGTGTTCGAGTACCGGGACCGAGGAATTCTCGATTTCACCCATCTCCGGTTTTTCACGATGCGCACGATCCGCCGCGAGATCGAGAAGGCCGGCTTTCACATCGTGGCCATCCGCGGCTCGTCGGTGCCGATCCGCCTGATCATCGGCTGGATGCCGGACGTGTTGCTGCGCATGGGCGAGCACGTGCTGACCTGGATCACGCGCGTGTGGCGGGGGTTGTTCGCATATCAGATCATCCTGGTGGCGAAGGTGAGGTGACGCCTGGCTTCACGCCCGAACCACCGCCGGGCAGGGACGCCCGGCGGATGCAGGCAAGAATGCCTGCACTACGCCACTCGTTTGCGCTTCGCGCTGACGATGTCGAATGCCGATAACCCGAGGAGCAGCACCGATGCGATACCGGCGACGAGCCACCATCCGCGTCCGAGGCGCCTCGTGAAGATGACGCGGTGATTGCCGGCGGGAATGGGGACGCCAGCGAAGAGGACATTGATCTCGACCGGTTGCACGACGGAGCCGTCTACGGTGACCTGCAACTCCGGCGTCAGTTTCTCAGACGATGCCAGAAGCGTCTTCGCGGGGGCTGCGACGTCGACGACCTGTTCGTTCGTCGCGTAGCTGCGCAGCGAAACGACGGCGTCGGAGGCTTCGACAGTCATCGGACGACGGTCCGTGACGATTGCTTCATCGGCGTAATCGATATCCTTTGTGGCCAGCAACTCGTCCGCGCTCATGCGACGCACGCGCGTCACGGCGTGGAAGCGCGGAACCTCGCCGACGTTGCGGAAGATGCGGCCGTCAGGCAGCTCGCGGTCGAAGATCAGCGGCGTCGTGACGCGGCCGTAGAACAACGGCGCGTCGCTGGCTACGTCGGTCGCGCCGGTCAGGACGCGCACGCGCAGGCCGTTGGTTGCGAGGCGCAGAACAACGGTCTCGCCGAGCCTCGCGTACGGGCGAAGCGGGATGTAGATCTTGTTGAGCGCAGCCATGTCGCCCGGCGTGAACGCGCGCGCGTAGACGACGTTTGCGCCTTTGATCAGCGACACATTCAAAACCGGGTTATGGCCGAGCGCCGCTTGAACTTCGACAGGTATTTCGATGGCGAAGAAAGGCTCTTCGACGACGCTCACATGCCGTTGCATCGCGCGGCCCGGTTCGAGGACGACCGCGGCGATCTCCTGCACACCCGGCTTCGTGTACTTGAAGATCGTCCATTTCATGACGTCGATCGTTCGCTGTTCAAGCAGGTAGCGGATGCCGAGCATGGAAACGAGCGGATCGTTGAAGTCGAACTTGAGGCTGTTGAAGTTGATGACGGTCGACCCCGTCAGTGCGGAGCTCGGATCGATCCGTTCGAGCAGACGGCGGTAGCTCGCTTCCGAGGAGAAATGGCTGCGTACGTCCTCGAGGTGGTAGAGCTCAGAACTGTTGGGCCAGAGATCGTCGAAGAAGGGCGCGATGCGAAACGGCTTCGGCTGTGACTGCAGAAACGCGATCGTCGGTGTGGTCGGCGGCGAAGCTACGGCCGGATCGACGTACGGATAGAAGCGGCCGGCGAAGACCGCCAGATCGGCCGCGCAGGCGATGGCGAGCAGCATCGCGATCGTGTTTCGGAACCGGCCGCGCGCGATGAACGCGGCCCCCGCGGCCGCAAGGTACGCCGTGGCGATGGGCAGCATCATCTGGATGCGGGTCAGCGGCGAGAATTTGAATCCCGGGAGCATGGCCACGATCTTCGCCACCGGCATGAAGCCGAACATCGCCGCGAGCATCACGGCGAACATGGCAAACCAGAACCAGCGCGATCGGGCGCGCCGATTGGCGAAGGCGATGAGAATCAGCGGAAGCGCGACGATGCCGAGGTAGACCGTCGCTTCTATGTAGTTGTTGAGAACGCCGAGAGTGCGGTCACCGCGCCAGTCGTGGAGTGCCCAGTTGCCGAGGTGGTCGGGATTGAGAAAGAGAAGGAAGTGGCGGAGGGGAAAGACATGTTCCGCAGCCGCGTTGGCGCGTGAGACAAGATAACCGCTGCGCTGCACGAGCTGCGCGAGTGGGACGAACGACGGCGTGGCGATGGCGATGCCGAGAATGGTGGCCATCGTGGCGATGAGGATGACGATCGGGAGTCGGGGGTCGGGGGTCGGGGGTCGGAGCGCTGCATCGTTCCTGGTTTCTCTCCGACGCCCGACTCCCGAAACCCGACTCCCGATCAGCACAAACACAAAGTACGCCGCCGCCGCGTACGCACCGTAGGCCATCGCCGCCGGGAACGCGGAGAGCGCATAGCAGAGTGCGACGAGACCGATTGCCCATGCCGGTGTTCGCTTGCCCCGGCCTGTTTGTAACGCGATCCAGAGCAACGCGGGATAGAGGGGCGCGGCGTTTGTCACGTGCCACCACCAGCGCACGGCAATCGGTCCCGCCGCGGCAAAGAGAATCGCTCCGATGGCGGCGCCGCGTTTGCCGAGGCGTTCCTCGCGCAGCCAGAGGTAGGCGAACCAGAATCCGACGTTGAGCTTCAGCAGGATGATGCCGGTGTAGACCCACGGCAACGGCAGGAGCAGAGCCGGAAGGAAGCTGAACGGCGCCAGGAGCGTCGAGCCGAATCCGGGCACGCCCGACCCGATGAATGGATTCCAGTGAAAGGCGTGCCAGTCCGTTTTGATCAGCGAGAGGACGGTGTAGTAGGCCGTGGGCGGATCATTGATGAGCGAGTTCTGCACATCGAGCGGGCGCATCACGCTCTTCCACGGCTCGAAGTTGTAGAAGACGTCATTCGGCGACGCGATCCGCCCCATGAACAGCGTCGGAAAGAAGAAAACGACGTGATAGACCGCGAGCGCGATGAGGGCGATGCGGTGTTTTCGAAGAGTGCGCAAGGTCAGTTGAAGTCTACCCTGTGAATGGTGAGAGACGGGTTCACGCGAAGACGCGAAGACGCGAAATTGAGACCTTCGCGCCTTCGCGTCTTCGCGTGAATCGCTTCTCCTCCGATTTGGCCGACACGCGCGTCAGGATAGAGTTACTCCGACCATGAAGCGTCTCCTCATCGCCGCCGACGTCGATCGTTCTCTCCTCACGCGCGCGCACGCCGACGACCGTTTTGCGATCGTCGACAGGCCCGTGAAGACGGAAGACGAGCTGCTGTCGATCGTCCGCGACTGCGAGATTCTCGTCACGCGCTCCTACAACCGCGTCTCGAAGCGCGTGATCGACGCGGCGCCATCGCTCGAGCTGATCGCCCAGGGCACGAGCGGCACGGACAACATCGACATCGACGCCGCCCGGGCACGGGGCATCACCGTCATCAACATGCCGGGCGAAAACGCCAACGCCGTGGCTGAGCTCGTGATCGCGTTCATGATCGCACTCACGCGCACGCTGCCCGCATACGATCGCGAGATGCGCACGGGCTTGTGGGGCCGTGACGATTGCGCCACGCGCCACGAGCTTCGCCACCATCGCCTCGGCATCATCGGACTCGGCCAGGTCGGGATGCGCGTTTCCCGTCTGGCTGCTGCGTTCGGCATGCGCGTCACTGCGTTCGATCCGTACATCACGGACGACGATTTCGCGCAGCGTGGCGCGATGCGCGCAGGCACGCTCGATGGGCTGCTGCGCGATAGCGACATCGTCACGCTGCACGTGCCGTTTACGGCCGAGACGCGCAGCCTGATCGGTGCGAACGAGATCGCTTCGATGCCACGCGGCGCGATTGTGATCAATGCCGCGCGCGGCGAAGTGCTCGACGTCGACGCCGCGCTCGCCGCCCTCGCCCGCAACGACCTCGGCGGAGTGGCACTCGACGTCTACGACCCGGAACCACCCACGCGCACATGGCCTGACGATCCCCGCCTCATCCTCACCCCGCACATCGCGGGCTGCACAACCGAGGCAAAGAGCGCGATCGGTGCGAAACTGTACGAGAAGATCTGCGCGCACTATGCCGCGCGGTGATTGTGAGAAGATCGCTCACCAATGTTCTGCCCTGAGTGCCAGAGCGAATATCGCGACGGGATCACGCACTGTTCGGATTGCGATGTCGACCTCATCTCCGATCTTTCGGAGGAAGTGCCTCAGCATCTTGGCAATCTTCTGCCGCTGGCTGAGGAGCGATCGCCGGAGCTTGTGGCCGAGCTGATCGACCGACTCGAGAAAGCGGACATTCCGTACGTCATCGAAGCGGGAACGGCGCTAGCGATGTTGACCAGTGAGGAAATCGTTTTCGATAGGCCCGAGCCGTGGGAAGCGCGCGTTTGGATCCCTGCGTCATTTGGAGAACGCGGAACAAGCATCCTGGCCGAGGTGGACGAGCAGTTTGGCCGGCGGCGTGCGGGGATTCGACAGGCGCCGCAGCCGCTCTAAACGACCCACGCCCCATCGCGCATCACGCGGGTGACCAGGTTCACGCCGAAGTGATAGACGAGATGGAGGTAGTTCGGCGCGTCCAGCAACACGAGATCGGCGCGCTTGCCCGCTTCGATGGAACCGATCTCGTGGGCGAGCCGCAACGAGCTGGCGCCGTTGAGCGTGGCAGCAGTCAGCGATTCTTCGACGGTCATCTTCATCTGCAACGTCGCCAACTGCATCACCATCGGCATCGATTCGGTCATCGACGTGCCGGGATTGCAGTCGGTGGAGAGAGAAACGATGGCATCGGCGTCGATCAGTTTGCGCGCAGGCGCGTAGCGGTCGGACATCAGAAAAAAGCTCGTCGCCGGCAGGAGGTTGGCCACGGTGTTCGATGCAGCCAGCGCGTCGATGCCGGCATCGGAGACGTGCATCAGATGGTCGGCTGAGGCGCAGCCGAGGGAAGCGGAGAGCGATGCGCCATCCGTGTCGGAGAGCTCGTCCGCGTGAAGCCGCGGGAAGAGGCCAAGCGCCGCGCCCGCGCGCAGCACCGCGTCGCCCTCTTCGATCGTGAAGACCCCGCGTTCGACGAATGCATCGCAGAAGACCGCCAGCTTCTCGTCGGCAACCGCGGGAAGTATCTCGCCGATGATCATCGACACATATCCGCGCCGCGCCGCCGCACTCGATCGCCCCTCGGGCGGAAAGTCGTGCGCGGCGAGACAGGTGGGTACAAGCCGAACGAGCGAGGACGCGCTCGCGTCACGGATGGACCGCAGTTGCTTGAGCTCCCCATCCACGCTCAATCCGTATCCGCTCTTCGCTTCGGCGGTCGTGGTTCCGTAGCGCGCCATCGTGCGCGTGCGCGCGAGGATGTTCCCGGTCAGCTCCTCCTGCGACGCGCGGCGTGTCGCGTGCACCGACGAGGCGATGCCGCCTCCACTCGCGGCAATGTTTTCGTACGTCTCCCCCTGCAGCCGCCGGTTGAACTCCGTCTCACGAAAACCGGCGAAGGGAATGTGCGTGTGCGAGTCGACGAAGCCAGGAACGGCGGTGGCGCCGCGCGCATCGAAGTCTTCATCAATGATGCCGCGAAGATCGGGATCGATATCGGACTCGCGTCCGACAAACGCAAAACGGCGGTCGCGAATGACGATGACGGCGTCATCAAACACCGCGACCTTACGCATGGACTCGCCGCGCGCGGGAACAAAGCCGAGGGGCGTGGCGATCTGCGAGAGGTTGCGGATGAGGGTGGTTGGGGAGTGGGGCGTGGGGGGTGGGGGGTGGGGGATCTGAGGAGACAGTTTCATGACGCGGGAGTGGCTTGTTGGGTGTTTGGGAGCTTAGCAGGCGACGCGTACTTCATTCGATCTCCCACACCCCACTCCCCACACCCTACTCCCGCGCCCGGAACATCGCCGTGATCGGCTGCTCGTTCGCTTCCTGTTCGGCGTCGAGCATCACCAGTTGCTGCATCGTATCGAGCATCGACTGCAGCTTGTTGCGATTGCCGCGGCGCTCGATCTTGAGATCCTGAATGGCGCGCTCCAGGTCGCCGACGCGAGCCATGGCCTGTGACGTCAACCGGTCCGAGAGGAGCTCGGCATCTTTCACGATCAGCTCCGCTTCCTTATGCGCGTTCGCCTTCAGATCCTCGGAGACCTTCTGCGCGGAAAGCAGCGTGTCTTTGAGGATGCGCTCGCGGGCGTTGTGCTCATCGAGCTCGTCGCGCAGCATGGAGTTCTCGCGCGAGAGGCGGTCCACGTCGCGGATCAGCCCTTCGATCTCCTCGGCGATCAGATGAAGATAGCCACGCACTTCATCGACGTTGTAGCCCTTGAAGACGCGCGCGAACGTCTGCTTCTGAATATCGAGCGGTGTAAGACCTTGCATCGACCCCTCCCGTCACGTGATTAGCGCTGAGTATACGCGTCCAAATAACGGTAGCGCCATATGGTGCAACAGCATATATTGCCCTTCATTCGCGCGGGGGGCTGCAATGAAAAAACTGATGGCGTTGACCCTGTTCTCCCTTCTGGCCACGGTTTCAGCGTCGGCCGCAGCTCCCGACAACGACGCCACCTGCGACATCAAGGTCGGTCCCGCTGCGACGTTGCTCCTTCCCTATTTCGAAGTCGATCTGGATTACCCGGGCTATAAGCCGACCGGTCAGACAACGCTGTTCACGATCACCAACGTGTCGCGGTATTCGCAGATTGCGCACGTGACGCTCTGGACTGACTGGGCCTTCCCGGTTCTCAACTTCAACATCTTTCTCGCCGGGTACGACGTTCAGAGCATCAACCTGAAGGACATCCTCGTCAGCGGCATCGTGGCGTCGCCGGCGGGGACAGGTCCAACGACGGCGCAGTCGCCGCTGGGGTCGTTGACCTCGCCAGCAAATGGCGGACCCGGATATACCAATCCGAACTTCAAGGCCGCAATCGAGTGCGATGCCCTTCCAGGAAACATCCCCCAATCTGTCATGGCTGCCGTTCGCAATGCGCTCACTACCGGTGTCTACAATCCGGGCGGGTCTGCAACATGCCACAACGAAGTCGGCGGCGTGCACGCCAACGCGATCGGCTATGCGACGATTGACCTCGTCGGAAGCTGCACCGCCCGCTCGCCCTCGGATGAGCTCTACTACACGACCGATCTCCTCTTCGACAATGTCCTGATCGGCGACTATCAGCAACTTGGCCCGTACCCGGCGGGGACATCGGCGACATCGTTTGATGCCGGAGGCAATCCAATGGTTCATCTTCGCGCGGTGCCCGAGGGAGGGGGCGCGGGATCAAGTGTAGCGATGGAGCTGCCGTACACGTTCTACGACCGCTACACGCCGGCGACCAACCGCCTCCAGGATCGGCGGCAGCCATTGCCGTCAACATTCGCCGCCCGGTACATTCAGGGAGGCGTGGGGGAATTCGCTACGAACTACACGATCTGGCGAGAGGGCGTCGGGATCGGGTCGTGCGGCATCTCGCTGGCGTCGACCGGCGCCATGCCCGCCTTGGAGATCGTGCGCTTCGACGAGCACGACAACCCGAATACCTTCAACGATCAGCCTTGTCATGCGCTATGCCCCCCGCCGACCGTACCCACATTCCCAGCTACTTTGTCCAGCTCGACGGCCAGTAGTCTCTATCCAACCGTGCAATCTGCTGATATTGCAGGATGGATGTATCTGAACCTCAACAACGGTGGAAACGCCGGCTACTCGGTCACCACGCATAGCGTTATCGATGATGTTCCGATGGTCATCACCGGTGGTATCAGGAGCGTCCTCGCGCCTTCTGGCTCGGGAACACTCGGTGCACGTCCCAGCCAGAACTGGGTAACGATCACCATGTTTGGCAGCCTCGGCACGAAGCATATGGTCGCCGAGTTTGACGCCGCATCGCTGGGCAACGGATGCACACCGGCTGCATTGATCACGAAGGCAGTCGGCGGCTCCGGCACGATCGGCCCCGCCGGCGGTGTCTTCGTCTGTCCACCCGGAACGACGTTGTCGAACGGGACAACGAATCTCTGCACCGGGACGAACATCAATCCGAAGCCGTAATCGGTCGATGAATCTCAGCGTGCGGCCGGCTTCGTTGTTTCCTGAGACTCCTGAACCTTCTTGAGCACGACACTGTCGGTGACGCCGCCACCCAGGAGCAGTCCCTTCCTGAGCTCGAAGTTCAAGACATCCCTCGTCCACTCTATGTCGCCCGATCTCAGGTTGCTTCCTTCGAAATGAACACTGGTTCCATCACGCGTGATGATGATGTCTTCATCAACGATCCCGTCGGGGTGGTCTGGTTGGCTGACGACGAGATGGAACGCGCCTCGAAACTCGCGCGGACCGCTTCGTTCAACGACCGATAACGTTCCCGATGCCGTGAAGCAGCCCAATCCCACCCAGCGTTCGACGTTCCACTTGCCGGGCAGGACTCGCAGATACTCGTCGAGAAACTGGTCAGGGGGAATCCGTTCCACGCCCTCGGGTGAGGAGTATTGCAACTTCACTCCGGTATCGAACGACACCTTGAACACTCTGGTCTCGGTATTCTCATCGTTCTTGCACTTGACGGACCCAATGACCCTTCCGTGGTCCATCTTCATCTCACCGTCTGTCTGCGTAATACCGAAGCCTTCGGCCGCACCCGATTCCAGCAAAAACTGGTGCACAAAGGAATGCTTGCCTGACGCTTCGAACGTCAGGCAGATCCCTCGGATCTTGTCGGAGCCGTGATACTCGTTCTGAAGGATGCTCGTCAGCACAGCCTCGGACAACGGGATATTCGTGATCATCACCTCGACGATGCCGCATGACAATTCATCGACACTGTCAACGTTGAATCGTTTCGTGTCCATCGGCCATGCCTCACGCTTGCGTCCGTAAATGTGACGCAGGGTGATGGCTTTCCCATTGAGTGTGAGCGTGCCCGTCACGGTGCCGTTGTCAGCAATGGCGGCCGGTTTACCCGGCGTGGTTGTCGCGTGCTTTGGCGCGGCCGGCTCAGACGCCTTCGCGTTCGGCGCTACCGACGTCATGACGCACAACGCGAGGAGCATCCCGGCTGCCAGCGGGATCGAGTAATCAGAGAGAACGCCGGGATGAATCGACCGATGCTTCTTCATATGCAACCCCTTTTTCCGCGACGCTCGCCTCCAGAATCACCCCCGGAGTAACAGCGGCCTGAAAAGGTAATCAAGCACTCCCCGCAGAATGTAGATGGCTAATAGGAGCAGCAGCGGCGACCAGTCGATGCCGCCCATCTTGTGGGGCGGCACGAGACGGCGGAACGGACGCAGGAACGGGCTGGTCATGCGCGTGAAGATGTCGTTGAGCTGATTGAGAATCACGTAGGCGCCTTTGTAGCGCCAGCGGAACGACGTCTGCGATGCGAAGAAGAGAACCCAGGAGAGGATCACCCACACCAGGACGATCCACTGGATCACCTGCAGGACGATCATCAGCGCGTCGTAGAACACCACCAGGATTCCCATCTATCCTCGGCTCCCGAAGATCGCGCGGCCAACGCGGACCATCGTCGATCCTTCCTCGATCGCTGCTTCGAAGTCTTCGCTCATGCCCATCGACAGTTCCTTCAGACCGAGCGCGTCGCGCATCGACCGCAGCTCCCGGAAGTATGGACGCGACTCGTCCGGAGTGCCAACCGGCGGGATGGCCATGAGTCCGATGAGCCGGAGCGGAGCCAACCCGGCCACCTGCTTTGCAATGCCATCGACATCGCCGCGCTCGAGGCCACTCTTTTGCGGCTCGTCGCCGATGTTGACCTGCAACATCACGTCGATCGTCTTCCCATGACCCTCGGCGGCGCGGGCGAGCTTCTCGGCGAGATCGAGCGAGTCGACCGCCTCGATGACGTCGAACAACTTCACCGCGTCTTTCGCCTTGTTTGTTTGCAGATGTCCGATGAGGTGCCATCGAACGCTGCCACGGACGAGAGGCTTCTTGTCGCGGGCTTCCTGAACACGATTCTCGCCGACGTCGGTGATGCCTGCGGCGATGGCCTCATCGACGAATTCGGCCGGGAAGGTCTTCGACACGGCAACGAGCTTTACGTCCTCGCGTGCGCGTCCGGCACGAACGCATGCTCGCGCGACGCGCTCTTCGACGGCGGCGATGTTGTCACGAATCGACACGGCGTCTCTCGATCCACCGATCGTTCGGCGTACGCTCGGGACGGTCGAGCGCGGCATTGGCCAGCCTGTCGGCGTCCTTGTTGCCCGCGCGCAGCGTGTGGCGGATCTTGAATTTCGGAAAGCGCCTCGTGATCGATTTCGCGCGCTCGTACAGAGGCACGAGGTTGGGATGCTTGACGCGGTACTTACCGAGCATCTGCTGCACGAGAAGGAGCGAGTCGGAGACGATCTCGACGTCAGTCGCGCCTTCCATTTGCGCCGTCGACAACGCCTCCAGGAGACCGGCATACTCGGCCACGTTGTTCGTCGTCGTGCCGAGAAAGCCGGAGATCTCGATGATCTCGCTGTCGTCCTTGCGCATGTAGACACCGTAGGAGGCGGGGCCGGGATTGCCGCGGCAGGCGCCGTCGACGAAAGCGATGATCTTCAGGATGGGGGACTCTCCAGATAGAGGATGCGGCTGCAGCCTTCACAATGAACGAGATCGCCGCGCTTAAGCTGCTGCAGCACGGCCGGGCGGACGCGCGTGCGGCAGCCGTTGCAGGAGTCGGCCACGACCCGCGCGATGGCTACGCCCTGACGCTGTTTGAAGATGCGGTGGAACTCGCGGCTCAGGCGCTCGGGGAGGGACGCCTCGATCTTCGCGGCGCGGGCCTGGAGCTGCCCGACCTCCTTGCGAAGATCGCCGAGGGAGTGTTGCCACGATTCGTGCTCGGCATCCCAGCGCGACTTGAGCTCGACGCTGCCGGCGGCCAGATCATCGTTCTGCTTCTGCAGCGCGTCGACGTCCGCCATCGTCTTGAGCGTCGAGTCCTCGAGCTCTTTGACCTGCTTGCGCGTAGCGTCGATCTCTTTCCACGCCGCCGCGTACTGCTGCTGATTTTTCACCTGCATGAGCTGCCCTTGATACTTCTTGAGGAGCTCCTGCTGATCTGACAACTCGCCGTCGACGCGCCGCCGTTCGCGGGAATGCTGCTCGATCTGCTGCTGCAGCTTCTCCATCTCGGCATTCACGCTCTGCCACTCGCGATCGACGGCCGCGAAGGATTCCGGCTTGTTCGTCAGTTGTTTTTCGCGGTCTCCGAGCGCCGACAGGACTGTTTGCAACTCCCAAAGTTTTTCAACGTCCGGATTCAACCAGGCCTCCAAAAACGAAAAAGGCGTTCCGGTGATGGAACGCCTGTGCGGTAAGAAATTGCCCGGCCGGCCGCTCGAGCATCGTCAGGAGCGCCGGCGCGGAAAGGGTGAGCGATCCTCCGGCTGGTCCGCGCCGGTAGTGCAGTCGATCGTTCGTCATATTCAGGATGTCAACCATCGGTTTCCTGGTGGGTCCACCAGGATTCGAACCTGGGACCTGCCGGTTATGAGCCGGTAGCTCTAACCGCTGAGCTATGGACCCGGACGGATGATTCTAACAAAAGGGAGTGCGGAGTCGAGGGTTTTCATGAAGAGCGCCGCACGAAGAGTGAAGAGTGAAAGAAAGGAGGGTTACTTCCTTCCACTCTTCATCGTATTTCGACGTGGTCGCCGATCTTCATCGAGTAGCGCATGGCCACGATCTTTCCGGTCGACGTGTGCGTGTTCGTCGTCAGGATGCCTACCTCGCCGAGGACCTGGCGTGGCTGGCCCGGTGCAACCTCCTCGGTGTAGACCGTGAGGAAATCACCGGGCTGAAGCTGATCGGCCTGGCCGAGGTTGACTTCGACGAGCAGCCCTTCTCCGAGAGCTGCGTCCCAGCCACCCTGTGCGCCGACGATGTAGCCGCTCTTCTTGTTGCTGGAGTTGTCGCAGAACGCAGGCATGTCGGGGATCCGCGCCAGCGGAATCGGAATCTGCGGCATCGGCTTGAGGTGGGTGCCGACTGGAACCTCCGAGCACGACTGCGTGATGACACCGCGCGCCTGATGTTCGTCGGCACAGAGAATCCGCACCTGGCCGCGATAGAGATACTCGCGCCCGACGTTCTGTGTGCGTTTGCCAGGATGGCTGATCAAATTGCCAACATCCACGAGAATATACGTCTGACCGGCCGCAAGGCCGCTGGCTGTGCCGCCTTTGATGATGACGAGGTCACCAAGCGCTCCGCTGATGACCTGTTCCACGGCACCCGGCGCATAGCGCACCTCGGCGTCTTCGAACGCCATGATCGCGTTCGGCATCGACTCGCCGTCTTCGCCGATGTAGCCGTAGCAATAGACGTCGGCGTCGGTTCCAAGCGGTACCGGGTTCCGGCTGCCACCGGCGGCGTCGGCCGCGGTTAGGTAGGGATCACCCGCTGCGAACGTGCTGCCTGCCGTCGTGTCGTTGGGCGTCGAAGGAGCGGATTCGGGCATCAGCGCTGGTGGCGGTGGGAGGGTCGAATCATGGCCGCCCGCCTGTGCCTCAGAGATCTGCTGCGCGGTCTCGGAGTCGATCAGCAGCACGTCGCCGGGATAGATCCAATGTGCATCGGTGATCCACGTGTTGCCTTCCCAGAGCTGCGGCCACATGTAGGCGTTCTTGAAGAATTGCTCCGCCAGACTCCAGAGCGTGTCGCCGCGCTTGATCGTATAAGTCTTCGATCCGGCGGGCCAGGTGGCGGGATCAGGAGAGTTGTACGCCGTCCAATGGTCGCCCACGCGATGGAGATCGCGCGGCGGGTGCGATGAGGACTTCTTCGGCGCCCCGAAAATCGGGATAGCGACCGCAAGCAGGAGAACGGGAACCACCCTACGCACACTGACCATTTTCCCCTCCCAAGGTTGTCGAGGTCGGCGAAAACGTTATCCCAACAAGCCGAAGCGGTCAAGTTTCGGAGGGGATGGGGGTTAGGGTTCGCGTCACCGCAGCGTCATCATCTCGGCCACCGCTCCCCCGCCGTGCTGGTCGTCGAACTGCTTGATCTCCTGCTTCCGCTTCTCGTATTGCGTCATCACACGCTTCACGTAGGAGCGCGTCTCGCGGAATGGGGGCACGCCGTTGTAGCGGCGGACGTTTCCCTCGCCGGCGTTGTAGGCGGCGAGCGTTTTGGTGAGATTGCCGTCGAAACGCTGATTCAGGTAGCGGAGGTATTTCGCGCCGGCGTCGACATTCTGTTCGGCGTTGTATAGGTTTCTCGCTCCCATCCAGCGTCCCGTCCTCGGCATGAGCTGCATCAGCCCGCGCGCTCCGACGCCCGATCGTGCATGCGATTGGAAGCGCGACTCCGTCTCGACCACCGCGGCGACGAGCGCCGGATCGACGTCATACTTCTGCGCTTTATCGTGAATGATGTCGCCGAACGGAACCGCGTTGGCGAAGAACTCTTTGCGAATCGCAACGTTGATGCGCTGCATCTCGCTGTGGAACGAATCGGAGGGCTGGCTGGCGGTCATTCCCGGCTTTGAAAGGTCCGGCAGCCACTCTTCGTTGAAAAGGTTGTTTCGGTGAGAGACGAGACTGTTGGGAAGGCTGCGGGAGAGCTTAAAGAAGGAGTTGCCGGCAAAGTCGTCGCCGAGGTTTGCGAGTACCGTCGTATGCGACCCTTTTTGCTCGACGATCTTGACTGCGTCGAGATCCTTGAGCACGAGGAAATGGACCCCCTGGAACGCCTCGGTCACGCCACCTACTGACAGAGCCGCACCGACCGCGAGAGTGGCAGCGGCCCGTCCGCCGATCCAGCGCAGCAGGCGATGTGGCTGCGCTTTCCGCCGTAGGGTCGCCGAACGATTGGACAGAGATTCCGTGAGCGACTGCGTTTTCCTCGGCATCGTCCTCCCTCAGTTATTCGCACTACGAATAATAGCGTTCTTGAAGCGCAAGTAACCGGGTGAGTGTGGAGGTTATGCCGTCAATCGGCAAGCTCTGCCTTGCCGAATAAGGTTCAAGTCGCTGGGACTGTGGGGCTTACTCGCCGAAGACGATCGCTGAAAACTTTTCGATGCGGCAGTCTTTTGACCGCCAGGCATCGCGCGGCAGCCCGGCTTTGAGGCAGGTCTGGATGAGAAACGTCTCCCGGTCCCAGCGATATTCACTGGCAACTTGAGGCAGCAGCAGTCCGGCATTGCGGCCCTGGCTCACGATCAAGCCGTCCCTGCCGACAACGATCTCCTCGACATTCGCAACCACTTCGATCGGCCCCATGACCGAAATCTCCAGATGGAGTTGTTCGAGCTCTCCGGGGCGAAGCGAAGGAAATCGGGGATCGCGAAAGGCGGCTGCGATCGCGCTCGACGCCACTGCCTGATAGAGCGGATGGACTGCCTGGATCGAGCCGATGCACCCGCGCAAGTCGCCATCGGGCGTGTTGAGTGTTACGAAAGCGCCGGCGGGTTCGCGGAGCACCGGATCGAAATCTTCCGCGATCCATTCGGGAGCCGTGCCACCGAGAACGGACGCGATCGATTGCCGTGCAATGACGAGAAGCGTGCGGCGTTGATCGGGGTTGAGCTCGAACATGGTTAGCGGGCTTGCGACGAACGGATCAGCATCAGGTTACGGATGTACACGATCAGTGCCGGAGCCTGACCAAGAATGATGACGGGATCGCGGCGTGCCACGCCATAGATCGTCATGAGCAGCCCGCCGCAGAGCGACAAATACCAGAACCCGACCGGTACATGGCTCATTTTCCGCCGCTCCGACGCGATCCACTGCACGATGAACCGCGCCGCAAAAAGCGCCTGCGCGATGAACCCGAACGCAGCCAGCAGATCCCAGTGCCACGTGCGCGGATCGAACGAAAGCGGGAAGTGCATTGGATGCAGTTTACGCGGTCACGGTGCCGCGCGGTCTTGCGGGACTCTCAAGCCCGAAAAACCTACACGTACGCACCCGAGCGCAGTTGGTCGAGTAGCCCGAACACATGCTGTGTCTCCCCGGCTTGGATAAGCGCTGCCGCGGTCTTGCCGCCCAGCAACTTGTGAGGACTGAAGAGCCAAAGGTTCACTTCTTCGGATGAATAGAATTCCGCAAGCTCGCTGAGAAACAACTCGAGTTCGAGAAGACGGTGAAGCCGGTCTCGTTGCGGATCGAGCTTGCCAGAGCTCCATCGTGAAACCGTTTCAGGAGTCGTGTCGAGCAGTTGCGCGATGTCGCGGCTGGTGATTCCGCCTAGCTCTTTGATTCGTTCAAGCCGTTGCGCAAGCGCTGAAGCCATGGTGACCGGACTCTACTCCTCCCGCACCTCGTACCGCAGCACGCGCTTCGACATCCAGCGCACTGCCATGCAGTCGGCGAGGCCGCGGAAGGCGCGGTTCATCGCGCCGTATTTCGAGACGCCGAACTGCCGGGCGCGGTGATTGACGGGCATCTCCACCACCTTGTAGCCCTGCATCCGAACGAGCGTGGGCAGGAAGCGGTGCATGCCCGTGTGAAGGCGGACACGATTGATCGCCTCGCGTTTGAGCAGCTTCAGCGAACAGCCGGTATCCGTAATGTGATCGTTGGTGATCCAGTTGCGGACGCCGTTGCCGATCCTCGACTGCATCTTCCGCGACCACGTGTCGTGCCGGTTCACGCGGACGCCGATCACCATGTCGGCTGCGCTCTCCTCGAGCTTGCGCATCATGGCCGGAATGTCCGCCGGATCGTTCTGTAGATCGGCGTCGAGTGACACGACATAGGTGCCGCGCGCGGCGCGCCAGGCCGCATCGAGCGCCGCCGTCTGGCCGCTGTTCTTCGTGAAGGTCAGAACGCGCAGCGCCGGATGCTTCGCCTTGCTCTCCTGCAACACCTCCAGGCTTCGATCGGTCGAGCCATCATCGACGGCGACGACTTCGTAAGACCACGTCGATTTATCCAATGCCCTCGCGATCTCATCGAGAAGGATCGGGATGTTTTCTTCCTCGTTGTAGACGGGAAAGACGACGGAGAGGTCGGGCGACGCCATCAGCGGGGCAGTGTAACGCCGAAGGCGCTCTCGAAATTTGCCGTCGTCTGTGCGGCGACCTCGTCGAGCGGAATGCCCCACAAGGTCGCCAGCAGCTCCGCCACTTTCACGACATACGCCGGCTCGTTGTCGCGTCCGCGGAACGGCACTGGCGCGAGATACGGCGTGTCAGTCTCGATCAGCACGCGGTCGTGCGGCAGTGCTTTCGCGCAGGCACGAAGCGACTCGGCGCTGCGAAACGTGACGATGCCGGAGAACGAGATGAAGTAGCCGGCGTCGATGAACTTCCGCGCCACCTCCTCAGACTCGGTGAATGAGTGAAGGATGCCGCGGGCCCCAGCTTTCAGCAGAATCGACACCATATCGTTCGTCGACTCGCGGTTGTGCACGATGATCGGCTTGTCGACTCGCTCCGCCAGATCGAGATGCCGCTCGAAGACGGCGATCTGCGTCTCACGCGCCGAGTGCATGTAGTGATAGTCCAGTCCGCATTCGCCGATCGCGACGACTCGCGGCTCGCGGGCCAACCGCTCGATCTCCGCGAATGCCGCGTCATTGCAGTCCTTCGCCTCATGCGGATGAAAACCGACAGCAGCCCAGACATCATCGTGACGCTGCGCCACGGCGATTGCCTCGGGCGCATCGGACAGCTTTGTCCCCGGCACGACGAACCCGCGCACGCCTCCCTCACGCGCTCGCGCGAGGCTCCCCTCGGAGTCCGACATCGTGAGATGGCAGTGAGAGTCAGTAAATATCATGATTTTTCTTATCCGCAGATGACGCAGATCGACGCAGATGAGAAGCCGTAATCTGCGCCCATCTGCGTCATCTGCGGATCAGCATTTCTCAACCAGCATCGATATCCCCATTCCCCCGCTGATGCACAGCGTCGCCAGGCCAAGCCGCTGGTCTCGTGATGAAAGAGCGTGGATAAGAGTTGTGATGATCCTCGCGCCCGTTGCTCCGATCGGATGCCCGAGAGAGATCGCGCCGCCGTGGACGTTTACCTTGTCGCGGTCGAGGTGAAGCTCGCGATCGCACGCCAGCACCTGCGCGGCGAAGGCTTCGTTCAGCTCGATGAGATCGATTTCGGATAGCGCGACTCCCGTCTCCGCGAGCAGCTTCTTCGTCGCCGGGACCGGGCCGATGCCCATCACCTTCGGATCGACGCCTGCTTGCGCGTAGCCGATGATGCGTGCCATCGGCGTCAACCCGTGGCGCTTCACCGCCTCCGCAGACGCGACCAGCATCGATGACGCGCCATCCGTCACGCCCGATGAATTGCCGGCGTGCACCGTCCCGTTCTTGCGGAACACGGGAGGGAGTTTGGCGAGTAACCCGAGGTCGGCGTCGAAGCGCGGATGCTCGTCGCGATCGATGACGACATCGCCCTTCCTTCCGGCAACCGTGACTGGCACGATCTCGTCGCGAAACCTGCCCTCGTTGTACGCAACGCCGGCGCGGCGCTGCGTCTCGACGGCATACGCATCCTGTTCTTCGCGCGAAATCTCGTAGCGATCGGCGAGCGTCTCGGCGGTCGCACCCATCAGCTCATCGGCCAACGGACACACGAACCCGTCGCGATACATCCCATCGACCACCTCGGCATCGCCCATCCGGTAGCCCCACCGCGCGCGCGGCAACATATACGGCGTGTTCGACATCGATTCGGTTCCGCCAGCCAGAACGATGCTGGCGTGGCCGAGGCGGATTTGATCGGCCGCGTTCATGATGGCGCGCAGTCCGGAGCCGCAGGCCTGATTGACCGTGTACGCCGGCGTCTCGTGCGCAAGTCCGCTCTTGATCGCGATCTGCCGCGCCGGATTTGGCCCTACTCCCCCCTGTCGCGCGTTGCCGAAGATCACTTCATCTACGGCGGCCGGATCGACACCACTGCGATCGAGCGTCGCTTTGGCGCTGGCAATCCCCAACTGCACGGCGGTTAGCGATGACAGACCGCCGCCGAACTTGCCAATCGGCGTGCGGACGGCGGCGAGCAGATAAATCGTTTCGTTCAGCTTCGGCATAGCGCATGGACCGTTTCGACGTAGGTCTCTATCGAGTCCAACAACTCCTTCTTCCCGATCTTCTCATTCGCGCCGTGCGCATCGAGGATCGATCCCGGTCCGAACAGCAGCGGCTTCCCGAGCGCGCCGAGGTGCGGCACGTCGGTATTGAATGCGACGACGACGGATTTTGCGCCATCGGGCACCGTCATGAACTGCGGTGGGTTGCCGCGCGAGACTGTGATCGTGCCACCGTGCCGCGTGAGGATTGCCTGCAGTTTCGCCTGAACGATCGCCGGATCGGTGACGGTGCGGAAGATCATCTGACACTCCGCTTCCGCCGGAATCACGTTCGGTTTCTCTCCCCCTCGCACGACGCCGACGTTCACGGTGGTGGCGCCGAGATCATCGTCGACGCCCCAATCCCTGGCATTGATCTCCGTGATCGCCGCGACCATCTTGTTGATCGCAGAGTCGCCGCGCTCGGGATACGCGGAGTGACCAGCGATGCCATCGAAGCGCACGAAGCAGGTCAGCGCTCCTTTCGAAGCACGCGCAAAGGTCGATTGTGTCGGCTCGCCGACGAGGACGTATTCGGATCGGAGAGCGCCGAACTCCTGGTTGGCCATCTTCGCGCCGATCGAGTCCGTCTCCTCGCCGACGACGAAGAGGAAGCCGAAGTCGTTCATCCCACTTGCCCGCAGCCGCTCCCCCGCCGCGATCATCGCCGCGATGATGCCCTTCGTGTCGCACGCGCCGCGCCCGTAAAGCGCTTCCCCATCCTCGGATGCTCCAAACCACGGCGGCACGGTATCGATGTGAGAGTTGAGCACGACGCGGGGCCTTCCGCCGGCGCCAGCGTAGAGGTTGAAGCGGCGCTCGCTGACTTCCTGCCTGCGGCATGCGTAGCCGAGGGCGTTCAACTCGTCGTGCAGAAAGACGGCGACATCGAATTCATCGTCTGTTGGCGACGGGATATCGATCAGCCGCTTCGCGAATGCAATGGGGTCGAACATGAGCGCGGCGGATTGTATCGGGCTCGAACGGCGGGGAGGAATTGGTGACCGAACAAAGAGTCGGATCATTCACGCTGACCAGCGCTAATCGCGACCCTACGGCCGCTGCCAGCGCCGCGCACGTCCGTGATCGCGCTGCTGAACGCCGCGCCCTAACTCGCCGAACATGCCGGGGAACGTCGTGCGCATGCGCTCGACATCGGGATCGTTCGGCCAGCGTTGCTCGATTTCGTCGCTGAGCCGCTCCACCTCCCGCTTCTGACGCGTTGCGAGGGCCATCCCGAGGTGTGTGAGCTGCTCCTCGCGCGCACCGAGACGGTCCGTGTCGTCGAGCGCTTTCTGAAGTTCCTGGCTCGCGTAGTCGAGGTTTCGATTGAGGAGGGCGATCTCTCCCATGCGGAAGTGCGCCTTCGCGTAGTGCGGGTCCTGCTGGAGAACACGATGCAGCGTCTTCCGCGCCTCCATCGCGTCACCGTCGCGAACCTGCCTCATGGCATTCGCGTAGAGCGCATCCGCTCCCGGCGCTGACTCCGATTCAGCCGGCGCCGATGCCGTTGGCTCAGCGGTAGTCTGCGTCTCCTCCGCGGTATCGGTGGGCTGCGTCGTCGCAGTCTTCCCAACCTGTTTGGCTGTCGTCGTGTTCGACGTATCGCTCGCCGTCTCTTCGACTGTTGCGTCGGAAGGCGCGGTCACGTTCACCGCGGTCGACGATTGAGCGGCTGAGGTTTGCGGCGGCACGACCGATTGTGATGCCGTAACTTTCGGCTCCGATCGATGCGTTGCCCACACGCCCGCTACTGCAGCGAGGATGATCACCATCACCACGATGACCGCGGCCAGCGCGCCGCGGCCTTTTGGCTTCGCCGGAGGTTCCGCGGCCGGTTCCTGCACAGTCTGGGCTTGCGGTCCGGTGCGAATCGTCGGAGCCGCCCCTTGAATCTGCGTCGGAGCCGCCGTCTGCACCTGCGGTCCTGTGCGAACTGTCGGATCTCCCCCAGCAGCCGCGGCCACTACCATCGTCGGCGCCGCCGATTGCGGCGAGGTGTACGGCGCGGTGCTGGCGCGGCCCAGTTGCGCGTCGAGCGCGGTCACCAGTTCCGCAGCCGTGTAACGCTCGCCCGGATTCTTGCGCAGCGATCGATCGATGATCGCCTTCAACCCCGGCGAAACTCCCGGGTTGACGGCGGCGGCATCCACCGGTTCATCGCGAATGATCTGCGTCATCGTCTCCGTGATCGTTTCGCCTTCGAACGGCTTGCGCCCCGTGGCCATCTCGTACAACACGACGCCGAGGGAGAAGACATCGGTACGGCCGTCGAAGGTCTTGCCCAGAGCCTGCTCGGGCGACATGTAGTGAACCGTGCCGAGGATCATGCCCTGCTGCGTGACGAAGGTTTCGGGCGACGCGCCGGGCGCGCCGACCTGCTTGGCAATCCCGAAGTCGAGCACCTTCACGCGATTGCCGGCCACGATGATGTTGTCGGGCTTGATGTCCCTGTGCACGATGCCCTTCGCATGCGCCTCAGCAAGAGCATCGGCCACCGCGCGGGCGATGCGGCAGATCTCCGTTTCGGCCAGCCCGCCGCGCTTGATCACTTTCGTCAGCGAATCGCCTTCGACGAACTCTTCGACGATGAAGATGTGATCGCCATCCTGTTCGATCGAATGGATCGTCGCGATCGATGGATGGTAGAGCTGGGCTGCGGTGCGCGCTTCCCGTTTGAGCCGCGACGTAGCCTCGGCATCAGCGACGAAGCTCGGCGGTAGCACTTTGATTGCCACCACCCGGCCGAGCCGCGAATCCTCGGCGCGCCAGACTTCGCCCATCCCGCCGGCGCCTACGCGGTTGATGAGACGATACGGTCCGAGCAACTGGTCTGGGGAAAGCACGTGCCCATTGTACCGGTACGGCGGTTGCAGCAGAGCTGCGAAGAAGAAAGAGTTATGTCTGAACGAAACCCGTGTGTCCGTTGCGAGCGTCCGATCGATTCCTCTGCCCGCTCGTGTGTTTATTGCGGTTGGGACCAGGCCCTGCCCCGCCCCGCCGAATCGGCGACGCCGCCGATCGCCAACCCGTACACGCCTCCTCCCGATAACCGGATCCGCAACCGGCTCCTCGGCGCAGCGGCATTCGTCGCGCTCGTGATCCTGGCGTTCTTCATCGGATCGCTCCTCAACCGCTCCGAAGGGAATGAGGCAAGTGCCTCCGACAAGGCGTCGAATCCATCGCTGCAGGCTGGCGCCGGATCGGCGTCGCGCACGACGGTCATGCTCGTGCCGGTCGATGGAACGAGCCCGTTGCAGGAACAGCCACCGGTCACGAGCGCGCCCGCGCCACCAGCGAATGCCAGCGCGGAGATCAATGGCGAGCGCACCGACGCCACCGCACTCCCTTCCGGCGCGTACTCCATCGCGGTCAAGCGCGCGCGGGCGGAGCAGGAAAAACGTCCGAACGCCGGTATCGTCGATCCGCGCACAATCGCAGGCGCCCTTGAACCACGTCCGACCCATCGCACCGCATCCATGGAAGCACCAAGCGCGGATGCACAACGCGCCGAAAACATCCCGACGCAATCGCTTCGCACGCAGCCGGTTCCTCTCTATCAGCCGGTTCCGTCCATGCAAGTCTATCGTCCGGAGAATGCACGGCTGATCCTGACTGTCGGTTCGGAGGGGCGCGTGCGCGGCATCAACATCGCGCAGTCGATCCCCGGCGAGATGCCGCGGATCATCGCCGCCGTGCAGAACTGGCGCTTTCGTCCGGCAACCGAAAACGGCCGTCCCGTGACATCGAGCTTCGCTGTCGATATAACGGTGCGGCCGCGATGACTGCCGATCCGCAAAACGCCGCCTCTGACCGCGTCACCTGTGCCGCCTGCAGGCGCGAGATCGATTCTGTCGCTCGGATCTGTCCCTATTGCGGTGCCGATCCGCGCAGCGGCGAGAAGCCGGTCGACACGCAGGCGATGCTCAACGAGGTCTTCCATCCCCGCGAAACCTCGGCATCCGAAACCGTCGTCCAGTTCGCCCGTCAACGCCAGGGCGTCGTCGTCGCCCTCGGCGTCGTTCTCGTCATCCTCCTCCTGGCCGGCCTCCACGAATACGTGACCAGACGCAACGCCCGCGACGTCTCCGCCGCCGCCGCGATCCCATTGACGGAAGTCACCGACCTTACCAACCAGCAGGACGAAAACAAACCCCTGCCAATGCCCGATCTCAAATACGCCTTCGACGGCCACCCCCAAACGATGCGAACGTACGTCACCGAGCCGGGCGCTGTGACGCCACCCGAGGTGCTCGCAGCACAACAAGCAGCAGCACAACAGGCAGCAGCACAAAAGACGGCTGCACAGCCCGCTACCGCCCCGCCCAAACCACTACCGCGCTAATCAACAATCGAGCGCCTTCTCCCCACGGCGCTTCTCAGCCGAGGGGAGAAGGTGGCGAAGCCGGATGAGGGGCCGACCTTCCAGGAAGTAGACTCTCAAAACCATGCTTCAAATCATCATCATCGTCGCCGCCGTCATCGTCATCGGCTGGCTCGCCGCCTGGATGCTCGCGCAGAAGCCCGTCACTAACGCCCAACAACTCATTCAGCAACATCGCTACGCAGATGCCATCACCGCCGCGAAGGACGACCCCCTCCACCGCGCCGAGGCACTCAAACTCCTCGGCCGCTTCGACGATGCGATCGCGGCGTACCGTCAGTCAGACGACCCCGCCGCCCGCGAAGGCATCGCCCTCTCCCTCGCCCACCTTGGCCGTGACCTCGACGAAGCGAAACGCCTGATGGAAGAGACGATCGCTCTCCACCCCCAGATCATGGAGTTCCAGGCCCTCGGCCTCGCCTACATCCTACTGAAACGCGGCGAGCGCGACGACGCGCTGCGCATCTATACCGACAATGTGGAACTGCTTGAAACCCGCTTCCGCGATGACTACACCGACCCCGATCCGCTGCTCGCCGAAACGCTGGTGATGTTCGCCGCGCTGTCGGACGCCGCAGGCGATGTGACGCGTGCCAGCACACTCCGCGCAAAGGCCGCGCAGTGGGCGCCGGGAAGCGTGTGGAGCGGAATAGTTTCCGCGTAGAGAAAGTCAAAAACGTTTCACGCAAAGACGCAGAGTCCGCAGAGAAGCTCTTCGCATCGTTGATGCGCAGCGAAGAATGCCCAGCGAACGATCTTCGACGCGTGGTCAACGATGTCGAACACGTATTCAACGACCTCGAATCCGTATTCAATGACCTCGAATCCGTGGTCAACGACCTTGAATGCGAGGTCAACGACCTTGAACCCGTGGTCAACGACCTCGAATGCGCGGTCAACGACCTAGAACCCGTATTCAACGACCTTGAACCTGTATTCAACGACCTTGAATGCGTATTCAAAGATCTTGAATGCGTATTCAAAGATCTTGAATGCGTATTCAAAGATCTTGAATGCGCATCCTCGAGTCGACAATGCGCGATGAAGAATCGTCGGTCCGAATCCAAAAAACCGAAGGAATTAGTCTCAGAATCACCATGAGTCACCAGAAATGGTGACTATCTCGCACCATCACGACCTTTGTTGCAGCAGTGCGTCGCTGACTAGAGGTCGCCGCGGGCGAGACGCCCCGTCGCGGAGTGCGGTCGTCTCGACCGCGGGCACTGGGGCGTCCTCGCCCAAGTGCGGTCAGGGCGGAGGTCGAAATTCGTCGATGTTCATGCATGCGTGAAGTGCGGGTTCAAAGTTTCTGCCGCGCAAATACCCGCACTGGATCGCAGCGAAACAGCCTCAGATACTTCTCGCTCCGCTACCCCTCCGTAACCTTGCCCGGACGAGCTCGTCTAAGAAACAGGTCTCATCGATGAACCTCGCCGCCAGCGCGTCGCTGCCGGCGTACAGAGCTGGCTGGAATTGAGTAAACCACTAACCCCACGCGGCATACAGAAAGAGTCTGTCCCGCGTGGTTTCGAGGAGTGATCATGCGAAAAACGAAGAAGAGTGTTGTCAACCCGTCCAACCCAATCACTGCTGCACCATCGGCCGACGACGTCGCCACCCAGCTCATGGGCATAATCGATCAGCTGGAAGCTCTCGTCCCCGGCTTCACGCCGCACGACACGAATGACATCAGGCGCGTAGCCAGCGTGGCGCGCTTTGCCAAGGATCTCATCCCACAGGTCATCACCACAGTGACCGCGCTACCTCAAATCGGTGGCCTAAACATCTTCGACGTAGAGGCGGGGAAAGCGGCACTGGCGTTCGATGCCTCTATGCAACCGGTCGTGCAGCGTCTGGGATCCCTGCTCGATGGCGTTTCATTCACGATCGATAAACGCCTCGCGACATCCACCGGACAGGGATTGGCGATGTTTGCCTGGCTAAAAAAACACGCGAGAACCCCCGAGGGGGTGGCAGTGCGTCCGTATTCGGATGAAATGTCACGAACGGTCAAGAAGACCTTGAACCGCCGCAAACCAGTCCATCCCCCGACGCCGCCACCGGCAGGCGCGCAAAGCCTTCTCGCGCCGAATCTCGTCCAAGCCGCCGCAACAGCCACCGACGACGACCTCCCGGACGACTTCCGCAAGGAGCTCGAAGAGGCCGTGAAGGATTAGACCCGTGCCGCCCCTCGCGCGAGGTCGCGCGGGGGGCGGTGTTTTGTAGTGGGTCGCGCTGTCAAATCGGAATAGCGCGAACCGCACAGTCGCTGTATAAACTGCACCATGATCTTCCATGTGACGATGGAACAATCCGACGGCTGGTATGTCGTCGAATGCCCCGCACTTCCCGGCTGCGTTTCGCAAGGGCGCGACGAAAAGGAAGCGCTCGACAACATCAAGGAAGCGATCGTGGGATGGCTTTGGGCACAGGATCAGAAACTCGCGAACTAAACACGCCCAGGTTCGGAGTTTGCGCGGCACACAGTACGAAGCCGTCTTAACGCCAGCACAACGACGAATTTCGACCGCCGCCCTGACAGCACTCGGGCGAGACGCCCGAGTGCCCGCGGGCGAAGACGCCCGCACTCCTTATGACGCTCATAGCTCGTGGAGGAGTGCGGACGTCTCGTCCGCGGGCACTTTGGGCGTCCCGCCCAAGTGCTTCTGATTGAGCTAATACAGAAATCCCTCCCACTCGGTGGGTTCGAACCAATTTCGCTTACAGAGTGTACTGAGAGGGGTCGAGAGTGCGTGCTCATAGCGCGAGTCGGTGAAACTCGCCGCGTATCCTCTGCATCGCGATCGGCGCGGCGCATGGATGCACGCGGTTCGTCAGCAGCACCATGATCCGGTCTCGCTCCGGCTCGATCCAGACGGATGTTCCAGTGAAGCCGGTGTGGCCGTAGGCGCGGTTGGTCAGCATGGAGGTGGCGAGGCTGCCGGTGGGTTTTTGCCATCCGAGTCCGCGGGCGTCTTCGAGGTTGGGGGTGAGGTTGGAGGTGGCTTCGTCGACGAGGGCGCGCGGCAGCAGTTCGGCGTTTGTCCACGACTGGGCGAGGCGGAAGATGGCGCGGGCGGTGGCGAAGAGACCGGCGTTGCCCGCGGTCCCGCCGGCGAAGTGGGAGTTGCCGTCGTGCGTTTCGCCCCAGATCAAACCATCGCGTTGCGCGAACAGTCGTTGTCCCTGATCGCTGATCGCTGATCGCTGATCGCTGACAGCCGCCAGCTTCGCTTCGTATCGCTGCCCCCATTCCGTAGCGGCGATGCGTGGGCGTTGCGATGGCGGTGGATTGAACATCGCGTTGTGCTCGATGCCGAGGGGGGCGAGGATTCGTTCGCGTGCAAGTTCGACGAAGTTGGGGAGCATCGACCAGAGGAGCACGAAGTTCAGGTCGGAGTAGATGACCTTCGTGCCGGGCTCGTACTCCGGGCCGTGATCGCGGATCGCGTCGAGGTAGTTGTCGTAGAGATACAGCGGGAGCCATGCGCGCAGACCTGAGGTGTGCGTGAGCAGACTGCGAACGTAGGGATCGAGATCGAGCAACTGCAGCGCGAGCGTGGTCGTGATGAGCGGCTTGGTGATTGACGCGCAGTCGTACAGCGTATCGAGCGTGGCCGGGATGCGCATCGGTACTGCTACTGCGTGGCCGAGGGCGTTCTCGCGCTCGATACCGCGCGAGGAGCCGATCGCGTAGACCGCACTCGGGAAACTCCCCACATCGATCTCGCGCTGCAGAAAATCGTCGAGCGTCATCGCAGCGCCATTGTATGAGCCATGGCTCGGGCCGCACATGCACAGGAACGATTGCGCCACGCTGCTGTCAACCGCGAATATCCCTTTGCCTTGAACGGTTTACGACCAGGCAATTCACACCCATCCGCGCCTCGGGATTGCTGCTACCATCCGGCGCGTTCAAATCGATCCGTCAGGTGCTTTCCATTCAATGTTTCGTCTCGACAAGCTAGAAATTCACGGCTTCAAATCGTTCTACGACCCGGCGCATCTCGCCTTCCCCGCTCCGATGACGGCCGTCGTCGGCCCCAACGGCTGCGGCAAGTCGAATATCTGCGACGCCATCATCTGGGTCCTGGGCGAGAACCGCGCCTCCCACATTCGTGGCGAGACGATGGACGACGTCATCTTCCAGGGCTCGGCGCGACGCCGCCCGCTGTCGATGGGCGAGGTCACGCTCACGCTGGCGACGGTCAATGGCGACACCGACCATCCTGCCTCCGACGACGGCCGCATCACGATCAACCGACGCGTGTTCCGCACCGGCGAGTCGGAGTTTCGCCTCAACGGCAAACGCGTCCGCCTCAAGGACATCTCCGACATCCTCATGGATACCGGACTCGGCATCCGAAACTACTCGGTGATGGAGCAGGGAAAGATCGATCTGATCCTCTCCAACAAACCGCAAGACCGGCGCAAGCTGATCGAGGAAGCGGCCGGAATCACGAAGTACAAAACGAAGCGGCGCGCGGCGGAGCTGAAGCTGGAAGAGACGCAACAGAACCTGCTGCGCATCGACGACACGCTTTCCGAGGTCACGCGGAATCTCAATTCGCTCAAGCGGCAGGCCGGCAAAGCGCGCCGGCACAAAGAGCTGAGCGAACAACTTTCCACCGCGAAACGCGCGCTGTACAAAGGCCGGATCGTGGCCGCGCAGGCGGAGCAAGCGGCAGCCGAGGAAGGGATGGCCGCGGCGCAGGCGAGCGAGTCGGAGCTGGCCGCGCAATTGGCGACGGACGAGGCGGAGCTGGCCGAGAACCGCACGACGCTGACTTCGCGCTCGTCGCACGCGTCGCACGTGCGCGAGGAGATGGCGTCGCTCTCCGGCGACGTGGAGCGCCTCCGCTCGTTCCTGCAGCAATCCGAAACGAACCTCGGGGATCTCATCCAGCGCAGCGAGAACGCGCAGACGCAGATCGCGCAACTGGAGACAGAAGCGGCGGAACAGCAGGCGCTGCTCGATGAGCGCGCGCAGGCCCTCGAAGTCGCGCGCGGCGAGCGCAATGCCCTTCGCGAGATCGCCGAGCAGACGGAGAAAGACCGGCAGGAACGATCCGACGAAGTACGCCGCCACGAGAAGGCGCTGGCCGATGCGCGCGAGGTATTGATGCGCACCATCGCCCGGATCTCCGAGGCGCGCAATCAACTGCACCAGATCGAAGTAGCCGTCGAGAAGTGCGAGTTCTACCTCGGCAAGTTGAGCGAGTCGGCGCGCAAGGCGACGGAGAGCCGCGATGGCGCTCTGACACTGAGCGCCGACTGGGATCAGCGCGTTCAGGAGGCCGAGGGCGCGCTCGAGACCGCACGCCAGACGGCGGCCGACGCCAACTCCCGCAACGATGAGCTGACGCTTCGCCGCAACGAGCTGCGCGACACGCTCGCCGGAACGCGCGACCGCGTGTCGCAAATGACGTACAAGCTCGACTCGCTGCGCACGCTGCTCGTGTCGCTGGAATCGCAGGACGAGGACGTTCGACGCGCCATCCTCGAACTGATCCCGAACGCGACACCGGCAGCCGAGGCAGTGCGTGCGACGGAAGGATTCGAAGCGGCGCTCGATACGCTGCTGCGCGATGTCTCGAAAGCGGTCGTCGTCGAGGATGCACGCACGGTCATCGACGCTATCGGAAGGCTGCGCGAGCGCGGCGCCGGACGTGGCGCATTCATCACGCTCGATTTCGTTGCATCAGGCGAAGGCGGAAGACGCGGCGACGCCAAGTATGCGGTCGTCGGCGACGGCGAGATCGCGGACGCCGTGCGCCGCGCCATGCCCGAGGCATACATCGTCGGCTCGCTCGGCGAAGCACTCGATCGCGCGGAAGAGCGGCCGAGTGCCACATTCGTCACGCTGGAAGGCGACGTCGTTCGCGGGCCGCTCGTCATCGGCGGCAAGTCCGCGAACGCAGTTCCCGGCGTCTTCTCGCTGAAGCGCGAGCTGTCGGATCTCGAAACACTTCTCGGAACGGAAGAAACGCGTGCCAGCGGCATCGCCGGAGACCTGCAGAGGATCGAAGAAGATGTACGCGGTGCTGACGACGCGCGCATCCTCGCCGAGGAGCGGGCACGCGCCGCGGATCAGGAGCTGCGCGAGCGGCGCGGCAACCGCGAGCGCGCCAAACAGGAGCTCGATCGCTTCGAGCGCGACCTCGCGGTGGCGTCCGAGGAGCAGACGCTCTACCTCGAAGAAAAGGAACAGCTCATCGCGCGCAAGAACGCGGCGATCGAGGAGTTGCGCCAGCTCGAACAGCAGGAAGCGGAATGCCAGGAGCAGATCCGGCAACACGAAGAACAGCTGGCGATCCTGCGCTCGACGTTCGAGGCGGTGACGGAAGCGGCGTCGAAGGCGCGCGTCGATGTCGAGGCTGCGGCCGGAAACGTCAACGCCATCCAGCGCGAGCACGAGAACCTCTCGCGCATTGTCGTCTCCCTCGGCGCCCGCGCCACGAGCCTGTTGCAGGAGATCGAGTCGCTGGCCCGCAAGCGTCAGGAGACCGAGACTGCGGTCGAAAGCGCGCGCAGCCAGCTCGATGAGTCCCTCCGGAAGCTTCACGATCTCAGCGAAGTGCGCGTGGAGATCGAAGCGGAAGTGGCCGATCTGCAGGTGCGCGTGCAGGAGCTGGAGACACGCGCTGTGGCTTCGCGCGAGCAGTGGAACACGGCCAAGGATTCGCTCTTCGAGTCAGAGCGGCGCAGCGACCGCGCCACCGCGGCGTTCGATCTGCTGCGCGAACAGATCGCGCTAGATCTGCATGCGGGCATCGATGCGCTGGCCGAGGTGGAACCGCCGTCGGATGATGAAGGACGCGCGGCGTTGGAAACGGAAGTGGCGAAACTCACCGATCAGATCGAGAAGGTCGGCCCGGTCAACGTGCTGGCCATCGACGAGCACCAGGAGCTCGAGCAGCGCGAGTCGTTCCTTCGTACGCAGCGCGACGACCTCGTGCAGGCGATCGAGTCGCTGCGCAGCACGATCCGCAAGATCAATCTCACGTCGCGCGAGCTTTTCCGCGACGCGTTCCATGCGGTGAATGAGTACTTCACGGAGATCTTCATCTCGCTCTTCGGCGGCGGCACCGCACGGATGCAGTTGCTCGATGAGGAAGACGTTCTCGAAAGCGGTATCGAGCTGGTGGCACAGCCGCCGGGCAAGAAGAATCAATCGATCGCGCTGCTCTCGGGCGGCGAGCGGGCATTGACCGCGCTTGCGCTTCTCTTCGCCATCTTCCGCTACAAGCCGTCACCGTTCTGCATCCTCGACGAGGTCGACGCGCCGCTCGATGAAGTGAACAACGAGCGCTTCGTGCGCCTGGTGCGCGATATGTCCCGCGACACGCAGTTCATCGTGATCACGCACAGCCGCCGCACAATGGAAGCCGCCGACGTGCTCTACGGCGTAACGATGGAAGAAGCGGGATGCTCGCGCCTGGTGTCAGTGAATTTCGCGGAGGTTGAGGCGTAGGGTCTTTCATCCGCAGATTAGCGGATCCCCCTACGAAGCAGACCCGTCGATCCAGAGTGCACCAAGCTCAATCTGGACAGCTTCGAACGGCTCCGCGCGCACGATATCGTCGTCCCCGTAGGTTCCAACCGGAATCCATCGCCTGTTCACCAGTCGCAGTACTTCAAGCGTCCTGGCGGCCGGGTCAACCAGCCACGCGTGCAAGACACCGATCTCCGCATACATGGGCAACTTCTTCAACCGGTCGAAGCGCGCCGTGCTCGGTGATTGCACTTCACAAACCCAATCGGGAGCAACGTCAATGGTAGCGGCGGTGGGGAGAGCGGCTAGATGTTCACGGCGCCAGCCGGCAATGTCGGGAACAAAACCATGTCCTCCGACGTGCGACTCCGGTTCGATGAGGATCCACCAACCGCCTGGACCTCCACGTCCCCGCTGGAACTGGGCGTTCAGATCACCGCCTAGAATCGAGCTGACGTTCATATGCTGAGGCGCCGGCCGCGGGGACGTATACAACTCCCCATCGATCAACTCGGCGATGAGGTGATCGGGCACTTTCAACAGGTCCTCATACGTTGCGTCCCGGAGTGCCAATTCCGTCATGGCGAAAGGATACCTCGGCGTAACGGCTCATGAGTAGTCTCGACGATGATTGATCCGAAAACCACCGATTCGATGCCGGCGACCCTACTTCGGGGCAGACTCAATCCACAGCCTGGAGAGTGCAAGCTCGAATTCTTCGAACGGCTCGATGCGGACTACGTCATCGCCACCGTAGTTGCCTGCAACGACCCATCTGCCGCTCTCGAGCCGATAAACTTTGACTAACTGAGCGATCGGATCTACAAGCCAAACGTGCTGAACGCCATGCTTGGCATATAACGGACGTTTCTTTACTCGATCGACAAGTCCGGAGGTCGGCGATTGCACTTCACAACACCAATCCGGAGGGAACTCGAAGGCTGGTGCATCCGGATAGATCGGTAACCGCTCGCGCCGCCAACCGGCGATATCGGGAACGAGCGCGTTGCCGGCAAGGTGCAGCTCGGGTTCATTGACTATCCACCAGCCATCTGGTCCTCTATCGTCACGGTCAAAGAAGTTGCTGAGCGTCGCGCTGAGGACGGAGCTCACACGAGCACACCTCGAACCCGGCCGCGGCGACGTATACAACTCCCCATCGATCAACTCCGCGACGAGATGATCGGGAACCTTGAGCAGGTCCTCGTAGGTCGCGTGCCGGAGTGCCAGTTCCGTCATGTCGAAATGATACCTCGGCGATCACACTCGATCACGTTGTTGGCCATAATGCCTCTACGTAACTTCAGCTCCGGGCGCTCGTCAAACTAGAAATGAAACGAACTCTCATCGCCTGCTTCGTTCTCCTCCTCTGCGCCTGCGCGACGACTCCTCGCAACGCAGTACGTGTCGATGTCGAGGAGCAGCCGGCGGCGCGGCACTGGCGGGTTCACTACGAATTTCCGCGTCCTGTCTCCGAGATCTCTTTCCCGAATACGCGGGCACCGTTTCGCGGCACCCGCTGGACGATCGTCGAGCCCGCTGGCGCCACGTGGAAATGGCTGTGGCAGCACGACACCATCGTTTTCCGCAGCCCGACAACGCATACGACCGTCGAGTTTGCGGATGACTTCTCAGAGCGCGAGAAGGACTATCTGCTGAACGTCGCCTTCACCGACGGCAGCCGCCTTCTGTACACCGGCCATCTGCGCGTCAGCGACGAACCTCACATCTGGCAGTTTCACACCGCGGCGAATCGGACGATACGCGTGCCAGATGGAAGCGCAATCGGCTCCCTGGCATGGTCGTCGACCGAGGAGACGTACGTCTATTTCGGCTCCATCGCGCCGGTCAGTACTCCGCGCATGACGCTCATCGTCGATCCCGGTCTGCCGCCGTGGATCGCGAAACAGTTGCGCGAGCGTGTCCCGCCGATGTTCGATTACTACGCCGCGAAAATGAAGACCGATCTCGGATTCCGTCCGCTCGTCCTTCTTTCGTATGGCGGCCCGGAGTCTTCCGGCTTTTCGTTTAAAGGCGGCACGGTGCGCGGTCTCGTCCAACTCGACGTTTCCGGTTCGGGCTGGACGAAGGAATCTGCGGAAGGCGCCGAGGAGTGGTACCGGCACGTCGCGCATGAGGTGTTTCATCTGTGGGAGAGTCAGCGATTCCTCAAGGATGACCGCGCCGAGTGGTTGGGCGAATCGACTGCTGAGTACGCCTCGATGATGGCGTTTCATGATCTCGGCGGAGGCGGTGAACAACTGATTCATCGCCGCATTATCGAAGCGGCAAACGACTGCATCATGACGATCGGCGACACATCGCTCTCGAACGCGAGCGATGAAGGGCGCTTCAGGAACGTCTACAGTTGCGGGCTGGTCACGCAGTGGATCGCCGCGGCGCGAACGGGCGACGCGTGGCAACTCTTCCGGAAAACGTTCGACCGGCCCGTGCCCTACACGACTGCCGACTACCTGTCATCGCAGCGCGCAATGACGTCGTCTCCCGAAGCCGTCGAGCAACTCGTGTCGGGGCAAACCGGCCGCGCCGATCTCTTCCTCGCCGGGCAATTACGCACCTCGGGAATAGCGGTGCAACTGGTAAGCGCCGACCAGGCAACGGCAACGCAGGCCGGATTACGCAAAGCACTGAGCGCCGTCGTGACACGCTGCACTTGCCGAATAGAGCTCGAACCGCTCTGTTCGAGCGGAGCTCGTATCGAGACCGTCGACGAGATCAACGGCCACTTCAAGCCCGGGGCCGCGCTCGCGCGCATCTTGAGGTCGAGCGAACTAGGTGATGTCCTGACCGTGAATGGGACGCCGATGCAATGCTCAAAAGGCGATCTCGACCCTCACTTCAGGCAACTGCTACGGATCGATGAAGCAACTCCTTGAACGTGCCAGGCCTGAACTTCGTGCGATCCGATTGCACGACACCCCTCATCCGCCTTCGGCACCTTCTGCCCTCGAAAAGCACGAGGGGAGAAGGCGCTCGATTGACGGGTTGAGCGAAAAACTCAAGGGGCTTGAAACGAGGCGCGTGCTAAAACAAGCCTAATCCTCTCCCTGCTTCGGATGCAGCACCGTGATCCGGCCGTCCGTCTTTGGCGCGATCGGTTGCGGCATGGTCTTGATGGCGTCGATGAGGAGGTCGCGGATCGGGCGGGAGTAGTCGGTGGTCTTGAGCGCGGCCGGAATCTGCTTCATGACCACGTCTAGACCTTCGCCGCCGGTGACGAGGAAGTCGATCATGGCGACGCGGTAGGTTGCATTCGCATCGAGCGGCTGGCCGTTTTCCAGCGTGACCTCGGTCAAACGATGTCGTTGCGGGCCTGGCTTATCGGCATCGAGCGCTTCATCGTATGTGTAGCGGATTCCGCTGGCCTGCAGGATTCCACGTCCGCCGCCGATCGACGTCATGTCCAGCATCTGGCGAACTTGCGCGCCGGTCATCGTCACGATCGCCGGGAAGTTGTCGAACGGCGCGACGTCGAACATGTTCGCGTAGATGAGCGCGCCGGCAGGCAGGTCGGTGCGGATGCCGCCCGAGTTCATCACGGCGATGTCGGTCTTCATGTACGACCGCATCGCGTCGGTGAGGAGATCGCCCAAGGGGGACTCGCCTGAATAGGCGCGCTTGAAGCGGTCGGTTGTGCGGATCCCGATGTCCTGATTGCGTTTCGCGGCGACCTGATCGAGATACGGCTTCAGCGTTTCGCGGAGTCCGGGCAACTCGGCCACGGCGCTCCCTTCGAACACGCGCGGCACGAGCGTCGCACCTGCCGGGGCCTTCTTCGGATCGCACGTCTCGGTGTGCTCGTAGACCTGTGCGCAAACCATCGTCAGCGGCGCCATCTGCGTCCCCGTGACCTTGTGGTTGGCCACATCGACCGTCATATCCAGCATCGAAAACTCCCGGCCGAACGGTGCCGGTTGGAGGGCGGCCACATCGTTGATGTAGTGCCTCATCTGCGAGTGTGTGTGGCCGGCGAAGTAGGCGTCGATCGTCCCGCTCGGTAGAGCATTCAGGAATCGCATCGCTTCCTGATCGGAATCGCAGGTCGACGGATCCGCGGGGTTCGTGTCGATATTCTTGCAGCGGCCGCCCATGTGCGCGATGACGATCACAGCGTCGGCGCCTGCCGCACGTAACTCTTTCGCTGCGCTCACCGTCGCTGCGATCGGATCGCCGAAGCGCAACGTCGTGACATTCGCTGACATCGTCACATTCGGCGTATCGGGCGTGGAAAGGCCAATGATTCCGATCTTCGCGCCGCCTGCGTTGACGATGGTGTAGCGTTTCGCCCACGACGGCGTCTTGCCTGTCGCCGTCTCAGTAAGGTTGGCCGAAAGGAATGGGAACTTTGACGTTACCGCGTTCTTCTTGAGCGCGCCGAGGGGATCCTGGCCGGGAAGACGGGCAACGGAATCGGGGCCGACTGGACCGTAATCGAACTCGTGATTCCCAACCGCGACCGCGCTGTAGCCAAGCGCGTTATACCCTTTGACGACCGGCTCACCTTCGAAGAGATTCGATTCGAGCGTGCCCTGAAACAGATCGCCCGAGTCGACGACGATGACTCGTCCCTCATGACTGGCACGCAGATTCTGAAGATATCCACCCATCAGCGGCAGGCCGCCGTATGGAGGAGCCGTGCGCGAATCGTGATGGCTGTCGTACCAGCCGTGACGATCGGTGGTCCCAACGACGATGACGTGAACGGGCTGCGCGGACTGAGTTGCGGGCTGCGCGATCGGGGCTTGCGGCGCCGTCGCACATGCGGCGAGGAACAGAATGAGGATAGAAAGCCGTTTCATGGGGCGCAAGTATAGGAGTGCAGGCGTCTCGCCTCGGCGTGGTTTCGACGGCGCAGCCTCCGTTGTGCCAAACTCTTCACTCCTTTACCTTGATTCGTACAGACCGCCGGGCGAGACGCCCGCCGGCGCAGGCGAGACGCCTGCACTCCTTTGTCATGCTCGTTCAAAACAAACACACGATGCTCTACCGGAATCTCGCGACCGCGGTCGCCCTCGTCCACTTCGCGTTCATCGTTTTCGTCGTTCTCGGCGGGCTTCTCGTGCTCCGTTGGCCGGTGCTGAAGTGGGTTCATCTGCCGGCCGCCATCTGGGGGGCGGTGATCGAGATCGGCGGCTTCGTCTGTCCGCTCACGAAGATCGAGAACGCGTTTCTACGCAGAGCCGGCGCTGCTGGGTATGATGGCGGCTTCGTCGATCATTACCTCTTCGGCGTGATCTACCCCCATGGCCTCACACGCGGGATGGAATTCGCCATCGCCGCATTCGTCATCGTGGTCAACACCGCGATTTATAGGAAAGTGTTTCACTGAATGGTCTCTTTAGCGATCCCGCAACATCCGGTCTCAACAACCGACAAGCCTTTCTCCTCCCTCGGCCTCAGCACGCCGATTCTCGACATCATCACGAAGATCGGATTTCAGAATCCGACGCCGATCCAGGCCGCGGCCATCCCGCTCGCACTGGAAGGACGTGACGTCATCGGGCTGGCGCAGACCGGCTCCGGGAAGACCGCCGCCTTCTCTCTGCCGCTGGCCGAGCGCCTCACGCATGGCCGCGGCGTGCGCGGCCTGATCCTCTCGCCGACGCGCGAGATCGCCTTGCAGACAAAGGCGTTCCTCGACGTTTTCGGCGTCAACCACGAGCTCAAGACCGCATGCGTGATCGGCGGCGTGAAGATGCAGCCGCAAACGGACGCATTGCGCAACGAGCCCGACATCATCGTGGCCACGCCGGGGCGTCTCCTCGATCACGTCCGTCAGCGTCACGTGAAACTCGACGCGATCGAAGAGCTGGTCCTCGACGAAGCCGATCACATGCTCGACCTCGGCTTTCTCCCGCAGATCCGCGACCTCCTTCGCCTCCTGCCACGCGACCGCCACACGATGATGTTCTCGGCCACGATGCCGGACTCAATCGAGATGATCGCCAAGGACTTCATGCGCGATCCCGTGCGCATCGACATCACACCCGAGGGCGGCGCGGCAGAAGGCATCACGCACCGGCTCTACCTCGTGAAGGAGGAGGACAAGCGGAACTGCCTGATCACCCTGCTCACCGAGGAGTTGGGAACAACGCTAGTGTTCGTGCGGAGAAAGATCGATGCCGAGTGGCTGTACCACATCCTCGAGCGGCGCGGTCATCCGGTGTCGCGCATCCATGCCGACCGCTCTCAGGGACGACGCACCGAAGCGCTGGCAGGATTCCGAAAAGGTCAACATCGCATCCTCGTCGCCACCGATATCGCCGGCCGCGGGATCGACGTCCCGGGCATCGAGCACGTCATCAACTTTGACATCCCCGAGAATGTCGACGACTACGTCCACCGCGCCGGCCGCACCGCGCGCGGGGCAGCCCTGGGGATCGTATCGACGATTGTTTCGTGGCAGGACGTCCCCATGGTTCGCCAGATCGAAGAGATCCTCGGCGAGAAGATTCCGCGCTGTACAGCACCAGGAATCGAGCCGTGGGTCGAGACGGAAAAGGCACCGTCGAGGACGAGGAGAAGGGTGTAGTTTTCGAGTCGGAGCTGCGTTAACACCAGCGCGAATTCCGGCGTATCATTTCATCTGACATGGCAAGAATCCGCACGATCCTCAAGCCTCACGTTGAAGGGACAAACGTCACGTACTCCGAGGCGCGCTCCGTATTTCGGCAGCTCAACCTCAAGACACCGCCAACGGGTCCATTCGTGGAAGACCAGCTCTTCAAGCAAGTTCAAGACATGAACGAGAAGCAGGAAAAGAAGGTCATCAAGACACGATCGCGTCTGTCGCGAGTGATTCCCGAGATGGTCGGCCACACGATCGCCATTTACAACGGACGTCAGTTTGTGCCGGTGCACATCTCGGAAAAGATGCTTGGCCAGAAACTCGGAGAGCTCGCGAGCAGATCAGAGCCGCAACGTCTTGGTTCGACACCGGCGAAATCCACGTCCAAAACCCGCTGATGCACGAGAAGGACGTTTTCATCAACTGTCCTTTCGATGCTCAGTATCGCCCACTCCTGCGCGGACTCTTGTTCGCCGTCCATGACTGCGGATTCAACGCGCGTTCGGCACTGGAAGTCGAGGACTCGGGCGAAGTTCGCGTACAGAAAATCATCCGCATCATCGGCGAATGTCCGTTCGCCGTTCACGATATCTCTCGTGTCCAGTTGGACAAGCAAACGAATCTTCCGCGCTTCAACATGCCTTTGGAGCTCGGCCTCTTCCTGGGGGCAAGGGCGTTCGGCGACGCGGACAACCGGCAAAAGCGCTGTCTCGTGCTCGATGACGACCCGTTCAGGTTCCAAAGCTTCTGCTCCGACATCGCAGGACAGGACATTCGCGCACATGCCGGGAAAGTGTCATCTGCCATCGAGATCGTCCGAAATTGGCTTTCGACGACCGCTCCAGCTCAAGGTACTGTGATCCCGAGCGGTTCGATCGTCGCCGGCCGATACAAGCAGTTTCGAGGCGCGCTTGCCGGTGGCTGTGAAAAGTTCCAGCTGAATCCGAGACGCCTGACGTTCAACGATGACGTAAGCCTGATTGCAGCGTGGCTCAGGGAAAATCCTTGGAAGTCAGCAGATTCTTGAACAATCTGTCCGATTCGTTGGTCGTCACCCTGCCCGCTCCATCGCCTTCCTTGCGTACATGGCGCGGTCGGCGGTGCTGATGGTCTCGTCGAGCTGATCGGCGTGCTGGAAGGCGGCGGCGCCCCAGGAGACCGTGAGCGTGGTGCCGCGGGGCGTGGTGATGGCGCGGTCGAGATCGGCGAAACGTTGCGTGACGAGGTCCATCGGCAGTTGGGGCATTACGACGAGGAACTCGTCGCCGCCCCAGCGAAAGAGGAGGTCATCGGCACGGACGCGGGTGCGAATGGCGTTGGCCACCGCGCGGATCGCTTCGTCGCCGGCGGCGTGTCCTTCGCGGTCGTTGATTCTCTTGAGGTGGTCGACGTCGACCATGACTACCGTGCCGCTCATTTCGCGCGGCATGGCGTGGAAGGCGTGGCGCGACAGCGCGGCGGTGAGCGGATCGGTATTCGCTTTGATGGCCAGTTGATCGCGGGCGATCCGGAGCGCGGCCACGGCGTCGCTGAGCTCACGGTGGGCGAAGTCGGCTGCGATCAGTACCATGCTGAAGCCGAGCAACACAGAGGCGAGAAGATCGGCCAGCGATGAGGAATCGAGATAGGGAACTGTGATTCCGCTCCGCGCCATCGCGTAGAGCGGGATGTAGGCGGCGTAGAGGATCGCCATCATCGCGAGCGAGATCCGCATCATTTGCCAGCCGACGGTCCGCGGCGTGATGCGGCCGATGAGGACGAAGCAGATGATGGCGACAACGCTGACGATCCCTGCCTCGATCATGAAGAGCACGCCGAATTCGGGAGCGGCGATGACGATCAGAATCGCCGCGGCCAGCGCCGCCGGCGTCGCGAAGCCGAGGAACTTGAGCGGGAAGGGATTGTCGATGAGATCGCGGCAACCGGCGAACAACAGTGCGAGGAAAACCCACTGCGCAAGGATGTAGACCAGCCACCACGGCAACGGATGTGACGTGGCAATGTAGACACGCACGGCAACAATGGCGCAGAACATCGCCACAAATGCCAGCGCCCAACGCTTCACGTAACGCCAGCCGAACGTCCGCGCGATCTGCCCGAGAACGAGGGCGAGCAGCAGCGTCCCGATCGCCTGAAACGTCACAGCGACGGGCGAAAAATCGAGTACCGGCGAGGGCATGCGTTCTGAGAAACCGAATGTTGGACGTTGAATGTTTCGTGTTGAATGGACCGCGGCCTCGGATTCGTTTTCCCGCGACCAGGCGCCAAGCTCACGACTTCAGTTCAACAGTAAACCGCAAACACGAGGCGTCAGATGTAACGCCAATCACTCATCGCTCATTGTGAACCCAGTCACGCCGATCGGCACAACCCCCTCTTTTGGCGTGGCGCCGCGCTGGCGGCTGGCGTCGATCTTCGCCTCGCCGGCCGGAGCAACGGGCGTGACCCGCGTCGTCATTTGCGCGCGGGCGCTGGCGAGGTAGACCTTGACGCCTTTCTCCGTATAGATGCGCTCGATCTCCGCCTCGTCGGCGTCGATGACGATGTAGTCATCGACACGGCTGGAGTAGATCGCGAACTTGCCGTTCGCCTGTTTGTCGATGCGCCAGGACATGGCACATAGAGTAGCGGATCGACGGCTACGTTCGTGACCGGCTCTTCGATGTTACTGGGCGACTTCCATCGACCTGCCCTGCCGCAGCTCGAAAGCCGCGCCGGATACGAAGTCCGGCGCGGCTTGTTCGAATCGATGACCGCCGCTGCGTCAGGGCAGTTGGACCGTTGTGGTCTCCCCTGCCACGATCACGACCGGTACGGTACGCACGACGCTGCCACTGTTGTCGAGAATGGACAAAAGGTATGCCCCGGGCGGGATCGTCGGATAAGGTCCGTTGATCCCCGGGTGTATCGGACCAGGAAGGCGCCCGCCGAGCTGGTCGAGGCGAACCTGCTGCGCACTCTTGGCCTCAATGATCATTTGTCCACCGCGCACGAGCGTGAGCTGCACGTCGGCCGGCGGGGTAGTGAAATTAGTGGTCTTGCCGATGTAGTAGCGGGCGAACGCCGCTGCGATGTAGTTGCCCGGCTTCAACCAGGCTTTAAAGACGCCACTCTCCACGCGCTGCGCCTGGGCCGGATTCGTATGCTGCTCAGTAGTGACCATGATCGAAGCGTCGACGGGTGCTCCCGTGACGGAGTCGGTGACATGAAACGTCACGGCCGGCGCCTGCTCCAGCCGGACCTCGACGTCCGGAGCGCTTCCGCCGGATACGGTGACCTGCTGCGTAGCGACGGAGTACGGCTCGCGCGTCGCGCGCAGGTCGTAGATCGCGTCGACGAGGGCATCGATCGCGAAGTGACCCTCCGAATCGGTCGTGGCCGATCCGCTGGCCTGCACGGCACGCGACATAACCAGCACCTGCGTGTTCGCCAGCGGAGCGCCGGTAGCTGCATCGACGACATGACCGCGAAGCATCGCGCCGCGGATGTCGACGTCGAATGTGCCGCTGCTGCTGGCGGTGTACGTCGTCTGATACGCGAGACTCTGGCCATTGATGTGAACGTTGTAATCGCCCGGCGTCTGCAGCGTGATTACATAGCTGCCATCCGGGGAGATCATTCCGCTTCCGCCGCTCTGTCCCATCTGCGCAGCCGCATTCTTCTGCGCCGTTTGCGGCGTTGGAGAGAACGTGATGCTGCCCATCGAAACGGCCACGCCCGCGTGCGTCACGTGACCGCTGATGGTGATTCCTGCGCTGAAATCGAGCTCGACCGGCGGCGCGGCGCCATTCTCCACGACGATGGTTTTCGGAAGCGCCGTCCGGTTCCTTCCCGGCATGGAGAGCATTGCGTCCACGCGGATGCGGCCATCCGGCATACCAGGCAGCGTGAAATTGCCTGCCGCATCGACCGGAGTCTGGTTGCGTGACATGCCTCCCGAGGCCACCACGACAACCTGTGCTAACTCCTCGGGTGCCAGACCGGTCACGCGTCCGGTGATCGTGGCGCCGTGGTCGAGCGCGAACGTGAGCGGCTGACTCTGTGGAACGGCAACGTCGTTCGCATCCTCACTGACGTAACCGTCTTTCCGCGCCGTGAGGTGGTAGCTCCCGGTAGCGAGGCCCTGCATGACGAAACTGCCGTCGAGATCCGTCTGCGTCATGTTGCTCGGCCCACTCCGGTCACCGGCGACCGCAACGTTGGCGCCGGGAATGTTGTGACCGGCCCGGTCCGTGACGCGGCCTCGGATCTCAGCACCGTGGTCGAGCTCCACGTCGAGATGCAGATCCTTCCCTGCCGTGACCTCGACCGTCTTGTGCAGCACGATGAATCCCGTTCTCTGAAATTGCAGCGTGCGCTCCCCTTCCGCAACCCCGTCCAAGGTGTAGTTCCCATCCGCGTCGGTCGTCGTGCCGCCGAAGAACGGCATCCGGTTCGCGGTAACCGCTACCTGCGCGCCGGCCACCGCTGCACCACCCGATGTGACGCGCCCGGTGATGCTCGCACCGCGATCGAGCTGCACGTCGATTCCACTCGCCGTCTTTCCCTCCTCGGCGGTGATATCGCTTCGCGTAGCCGTGACAAAACCGGTGGCAGTGACGACGATCTGCGCTGTTCCCGGTGTGACGTTGTCGATCGCGTAGCTGCCGTCATCCGTGTGGACCTGTTGCGGCGTCGGACCAGGTCCCGGCCTGCCACGCGAAGGAACTGAGACCGTGAAGTCGGTGACCGGCTGCTTCGTCCCGCGGTCGACCACGCGTCCCTCGATGCGCGCGCCGTGCGGCATGGTAATCGTCACATTCTTTGCCGGTGCTGTGACCGGAACGGGAGCCGACGATAACCGCCGGTCGGAGGAGAGCGCCGTGAGCGATGTCGATCCCGCCGCGACTCCGACGAGCGTGAAGGCTCCGTCCGAATCCGCCGTCGCATTGCGCGGCGCGATCTGAGAGCGCGGCAACTCGACGATGGCGCCGGCGACTGGCGTGCCGTCCGCGTGAACGACGCGCCCGCTGACCGTGACGCCTCGATCGACTTCGACCACGACCGCCTCCGAGCGTGCGGTGATCGTGACTGCGGGAACGCGCTTCGGCGCAACCTCGTCGCCGGTGACGAAGACGAAGTGCTGGCCCTCGGACGTCCTGAAGACGACCGAGCCATCGGCACCCGTGCGGCGGCAATCCTGGCGCGATGGATCATCACATTCGGCCGGGAAGAAAAAGCCCTGCTGCGCGGTGTCACCGGTTCGGGTCAGATTCACGTAGGCGTGTTCCACCGGTTGATGCTGCCGGTCGCGCACGCGGACCGGAATTGTGAATCCGCGCACCAGGGTGATGACGATGTCGTTTCGCGTTTCGCCAGGCTGCCACTTGCGCGCTTCCAGCATCCCGCCCGCGTAACCGCGTTTCAACGCGTAAATCGGCAGCGCAAATGGCGTCGCCGAGGTCACCACGCGAATCACGAACTCGCCCGCGGCATTCGTGAGGGTACTCGGCCGCCGCGGACCGGTGGTCACGGGCGAGCTCACGATCGCGCCGGCAACCGGCTTCTTCTCTTCGTCGACCACCCGGCCGCGTGCGTGGGCAACCGGCAGCGCCGCGAACGCGCGCGCCGTTACATGCGGCACCAGGACCGCGGCGGACGCGATCCCGTACGAAGGGTGCATTCCCTCGATCTGATACGTGCGTGATAGGAGCGGGCCAAAGGTGAATCTGCCCCTCGCGTCGCTGACCGAAGTCGCGGGAAACGAGTCGGTGGCTTCGTTCAATGACATCCGCGCGCCCGCCACCGCTGCGCCGGTTACGGAATCGCGCACCGTGCCCGTGAACGTCTCGCCTTTGGCCAGGCGAATCTCGACCGCGCCCGCTTTCGCCGGTCGTGTAGCCGCACCGATGTCATTTCCGCGCACCGCTGTCAGTGACTGCCACCCCTCAGGCGCATGCGCGACGACGAAACTGCCATCGTCCGCCGACTCGGCCAGTGGCCAGCCGTTGATCGAGACGACCGCATGCGGCACCGGTCCCGCGGCGTTCACGACCTTGCCGCGAACGCTCACACCGCTGGAGAGTTTGATCTCGTAGACCGACGAGACCGTGCCGTTCGTGTCGCGGCGTGGTCCAGCCGCAAAGTCGGGGTGGACGACATAGAACGAGCCGAAGCCGAAAGCCGGCGTCTCGCCAACGGCGTCTGTCTTTCTCGCCTCGGTCCCGGAGAGGACGATCGCATTCGCGACCGGCTTGCCGCCGCTCGTCACGCGAATCTTCGCTACCGGCGGTGCGGCGAGCTGAATGACGCCGATATCGTCGCCATCGACGGTGGCGATGGTGGTGCGTGGGTGATCGGGTGCCTCGATCTCGAGGTCGGCGGCCGGCGATCCCTTCAGGTCGATCGTGAAGGAGCCGCTATCCGACGACTTGGCCGTTGCGCCCGGGTCGCGATCGGCCTTCCCCGCGACGAGGCGCGCGCGCAGAGCGACAGAGCCCTCCGGAGCAAAGGCGCGGATGGTGGCACCGGCGACGGGCTTCCCATCCATATCGATGATCGTGCCGGTAATCGCGGCGTGGGCAATGGTCGATGACGACGTGACGAAAAGAGCGGCGAGAGCGAGGCGAGCGAGTTTGCGCATACACATTGGACGAATGATCATGAAAGACGTTCCACAATGGCAGTGTGTCCATGGGCAGCGGCGAGGTCGGCGGGCGTTTTGCCGTCGTCGCCGACGGCGTGTGGGTCGGCTCCGGCGGTCAGAAGAAGGTTGAGCATCACATCGTCTCCATGTTGTGCGGCTGTGTGAAGCGCCGTGTATCCCGTCTGCTGCCGCGCGTTCACGTCGGCACCGTGGTTGATGAGTAGTTCCATGATCCCAGGGTCGCGCACCGCGGCCGCCGCGTGGACCGGTGCGACACGGAAGACGTTGCGCGCCGCAGCGTTGACGTTCGCTCCACGCTCGATCAGCGTGCGCGCAAGGCCGGGGTGACGGAAGAAGACGGCCAAGCCGATGGCTGGGAATCCATCATCCGAGTAGGAATCGAGCAGCGCGGAATCCGCGTCCAGCATCTGGACCGCCAGTTCGGTGCGTCCGAGCGCACACGCTTCGCCGAACGTGAGCGTAGCGCCGCGGTCAAGAAAGAGCTGCGCGAGCTCCGCATGTCCGTTGTAGACCGCAAAGAGAATCGGCGTGATGCCGTTCTGCCGGGCACCGATGAGCGCAGGATCGGCGTCGAGAAGCCGGGCCACTGTCACGGCATCGCTGTCGCGGATGGCGTCGAAGAGCTCTTTCTCCCGCATGCAGTGAAATCGTAATCTACGCCGGGGAGAGAACAAGGGCCCGAAAGGCCCTTTTCTAGCCATTTTCTCCACCATTTGCAGACTCTTGTATTTCAAGCGGACCGTGCAGGGACAATAACGGCACGGAGCTTGATCTGAATGAGTGCGATGGACACGAGGAAATGCGAAATTTGCGGCCATTCGCGCGCCGCGCACGTCGACGGCGTCCACTGCTCCCTTTGCCGCTGCAACTCCAAGCGCACGGTAGCTGTGCAGGAGTCGCTCGCCTTCCGGAGCTCCCTGCCGGTTCGCACGGCCGGAATCGGGAGGAAGCGATAATGGAAGCGCAGGATTACTTGACCTGATCCCTCCGTTGCAAATTGTCATGAGCGAAAAGACCGCGAAAGTCTCCAAGACCGTCACCGTGTCTGAACGCAACCTGCAAAGCGCCGCGCTCCGTTTGTTGCCCAAGAACAACAAGCTCGTTTCGCCCGAGGTCGACTACCTCCGCCGGGTACTCGGCGAACGAGCCACGCAACAGCAGATCGACGAGAAGGTCCAGCAGGTGCGCAAGCTCCCCTGGTCCGAAATCGTGCACGAATAGGTTGCGCTTCGCGCGTTGTCGGTTGTCGGTTGGTTGCGCTTTGCGCGTTAGCCGGCAGCGCTGGCATTCTCAGTGTGGCCCGTGATTCTCTTGACTATTCGCGACGATGAAGAACGAAGAAACGACGTCTGCCGAGAAGTGCGGGTCCGAAGCTGACACCGACGAACGGGACGACTTCGACAACGAAACGCCCGCACCTCCCGAAATCCGCGCCGCCTTCGAGCCTACTTGCTGCGGCTCAGGTTGTGCGGATTGTCCATTCTGACATTGCGCTTCGTGCGTTGTCAGAAATGACGTACACAGGAATGCTCTGACAACGCGCGAAGCGCAATCAACCGACAACCGACAACGCGGCGCCGCCAGGCGCCGCAACTACATCCCCATTGCCGAAGCATACAACCCATGAAAATGATGCACGCCGTTCTCGCGCGACGGTGAGTACCGGCCGTTGTCGTAGGTTGATGAGGCCAACCCCCGCTGCACGGCTTCGCAGATGTCGATGTCCTCGAGCTGGATCTCGTCGCTGAACGCGATCGTCTCGTCAATGCGCTGCCGTTCGGCGGGCGCGTCGGGATCGCGGAAGTACCACTCGAACAGTGTCAGCGTCCTCGTCGGACCGAGGGGGAGGATGAGGTTCGTGGAGAAGTTGTCGGGATAGACGTTCAGCATCAGGTTCGGCCAGATCCAGAAGTAATCGACGTCGTCTCCCGCGTCGTTCACGCGGATGCGGTCGGGGCGTTTGAGCGGCGCTACCTGGATCGAGTAGTTGCCCTTCGTCTCCGTGCGGTAATTCGGATAGTCGATCTCGCGGAAGAGACCGGGATGGACGATCGGGATGTGGTACCCCTCGAGATAGTTGTCGACGTAGACCTTCCAGTTGCACTCCAGCGACCACTCTTTCCGCGCGGCAAGCCGGTATCCGCCGTAGTTCCGCGGCGCGAGCCTGCCGACGAGATCGCCGAGAAACTCGGTCAGCGGCACGGCGGCCGTGTCGAGGTTCACGAAGACCAGCTCGTTCCAGACTTCGACGCGGAATCGGGGCAGCGAGAAGTCGTCACGCTCGAAGCATTCGACACCACTCATCTCCGGCGTCTGCAGCAGCCGTCCATCGAGCGCGTACGTCCACCCGTGATAGCCGCACTGAAGAACGGGACGTTTGCCCTCCCCTTTTGCGACCGGACCGGCGCGATGACGGCAGACGTTCGACATCACGCGCAGCACACTGTCGCTCCCTCGGACGACAAGCACCGGCTCGTTGCCGACCGTCGTCGTGAAGAACTGTCCTGCATCGCGCACGCGATCGGCGTGTCCGGCGAGTTGCCACGTCCGGCCGAAGACGTTGCGGTTCTCGGCGTCGAGCACATCCCCGTCGAAGTAATAGCGGGATGGGAGGGTCCGCGCGAAGGCAAGGCGGGGATCGAACTGGTAATCGGTCATTTTCGTCGGACGAGAAGGTACAACGGGATCGTGAGAATGAGCACGCCGAGGGCGTAGAGCGAGTTGCGGGTGTCGCTGATGACGGCGCCGATCAGAAACGCGATCGAGGCGAGGAAAGCCAGGCCGGTCGTGAATGGATGACCGATCGCCCGAAACGGGCGCGGCGCGTCCGGCGCACTGCGGCGCATGGCAAAGAGCGACGCGAACGAAAGCGCGTAGTTCGCCACGAAGAAGAACGCCAGAATCGCGATCACCTGTTCGAACTTGCCTGAGATGACGAACACGGCTGCGAGGATGCTGCTGAACAGCAACGCGATGTCCGGCGTCCCCCCCTTATTCACTTCGGCGGCCCCACGCCAGAACAGCTTGTCGCGGCTCATGGCGAAGAGCACGCGCGGCGCGATCAGCACGTTCGAATTCACGGCGCTGATCAGCGAGACGATCATGATGACGCGAACGATGGTGTCACCGTACGCGCCGAACAGATGCTGCGCCACGACCCCAGCGGCGAGCTTCTGCCCGGCCAGACTGCCGAGAGGCACAACGCGGAGGAAAGCGATATTGACGAGCAGATAAATCGCCATCACCGCAAACACGCCGCCGAACATCGCCCGCGGAATGTTGCGGCCGGAGTCCTTCACCTCTTCGGAAAAATAGATCACCGCCGTCCATCCGTCGTAGGTGTAGATGACGGCCTGGAGAGCGAGGATGAAGGCGATGGCGAGAGATCCTTCGTGATCCGCTTCGATGAGCGACGCCGTCGGGTGCCGCGTGCCGAGGTAGAAGCAGGCGCCGATGAGGAAGAGGAAGGCCAGCGCTTTCAAGAGGCTCGTCGCATCCTGCGTCCAGCCACCCCAGCGGACGCCGAACCACTGGATCAGCGTGAGGATGGCGATGATCGTGAGCGCAGTCGGCTCGATGCCGCGCAGCGCAGGAAACAGCACGAGCGCGTACTCCCCGACGACGATGGAGACTGCCGCGGTCGTGCCGCAGGTCGAGATCCAGTCGCTCCAGCCGACGACGAGACCGGCGTAGTCGCCGAGCGCGCGCCGGACGAACACGTACTGCCCGCCGGATTCGGGAACGAGCGTGCCCAGCTCGGCCAGCGCGTTCGCACCGAGAAGCGCGTAGAGGCCGCCGATGACCCAGACGGAAAGGAACGGCCAGAAGGAGGGGAGCTGCGTGGCGATGTCGCCGGGCGTGCGGAGAATCCCCGCACCGATCATGTTGCCCACCGTGACGGCAAGGCCGAACGTCACGCCGAGGACGGTGAGAAGTTTCGCGCGCGGTGGCAAGGCGGGGGAAGTGTAACGTGCAGTCGGGTCGTGGTCGCGCGGGTTTTGGCGGCCGCAAGGTGGTTGCTGGGTTACAGGATTCCCGCTTTTTCAGCGACTCCTTCGCGTCGAGCGCCTTCTCCCCTCGTGCTTTTCGAGGGGAGAAGGTGCCGAAGGCGGATGAGGGGTGTCGTGCAATCGGATGCAAGTGTGAGAAATGCAGGCCAGCAAACCTTACAACCCCAGCAAAGCCCATCCCGATCCCGCTACCGTTAATTAATCCGCTTCCTTCACCGACACCGGGCCGTTGTGCGTCGCCAGTGACACGGCGCGCGTGCCGGAGCCGAGCTCGATGCGGCGCGGCCAGCGCGGGCCGAAATCGTCATCATCCTCGCTCCTCGCGTACGCCTTTTTCGCGGCCGCACAGCCGGCGGCGCGGCAGGACACGGGCGAGTTGCCGTCGGTCTCGACGAGTACGCCCGAGCGATAGCCGCTGGGGAGCTTGAGCGACATCGGGCCGTTCTCCGTCGAGGCGTCGAGGCCGCCGGCTCCCCAGGAGCCGCCGGTGAGCTTCACGGAGATTGGACCGTTAGTCGCGCGCAGCTTCACATTGCCGGAGTCGCCGACGAAGGAGATCGGCCCGTTCTGCGTGTTGATATCGAGCGTGCCCGACGAGGCCTTCACCGCGATCGGACCGTTGAGCGCGTGGGCGGTGACCGCACCGTCAACGCCGTCGATGGAGATTGGCCCATTGCTCGCGTCGAGGTCGATCGCAGCGCCTCGGGGCGCAAAGACGATGAAGTAGATGATCGATCGGCCATCGGTCTCGGCCCGATCGGCGCTCACTTCGTTGCCGCTGACGTTCACGCGCAGGTCGTTCACATTCCCAAGCGCCGACGCCTTGCACGCCTTCACCGCAAAACTCGACGTGCTCGACCCGAGAACCCGAATGGAGCCGTTGCGGTCGCTGCGCACTTTGAGGGAGCGCAGGCTGCCGACCGGAACATTCTCTTCGACGACCGGTACAGCGCGATCGTTGTAGGTGACGTGCAGCGCACTGCAATCGCGAATGTCCTCCCAGTCATCGGTCGTGACCGAGAGTCCGTGGTTGGAGTAGGTGCTGTGCGAAGAATGCGAGACAGCAGCAAGGGGCATCGTGAGGGCGATGAGGGCGGGCAGAAAAGCGAGTCGGCGCATGGTGATCCTCCGTTCTGGTGGTTGGACGACGCGATCGAACGAAGGTTAGCTCTTATCCGCAGATGACGTAGATACGACGCAGATAGAGGCGCCCTCTTACAATCCGCCTTGATGCCGGGCTTGCTCAAACGGGCTGCGCGCCGCCTCCCGCTTCTTCGCGGTCTTCATCGCTACATCGTCGCGCTCGAAGCGGAGCGAGATCAGTTGCGGAACGATCTCGCGCACTGGAAGACGTGGATGTCGCCCGGACACTTCTACTCGCCCATTCCATCGCTCGACGAGATCCGGTCGCGCGAGTCCGAGATCTTCGCGCCGGCACCGCCTGCCCTGCCGGGACTTAATCTGCGCGCCGAGGATCAGCTGGCACGCGTGCATGAGCTGGCGCGCTTCTATCCCGAACTTCCTTTCCCCCGCCAACAATCTCCCGCCACCCGCTACTGGTTCGAGAACTGGGCTTTCTCATACGCAGATGCGATCTTTCTTTATTCGATGCTCCGCCATCTCCGCCCCCACTGCGTCATCGAAGTTGGCTCCGGCTTTTCTTCGGCTGCCATGCTCGACACTGCCGACCAATGGCTACCGGAAACATCGTTCACCTTCATCGATCCCGACACCGCGACACTCGACGCACTCCTGCGGCCGGGCGACCGTGAACACGTGACGATCCTCCCGCTGCGCCTCCAGGATGTTCCTCTGACCACATTCGACGCGCTGTCCGCGAACGACATCCTCTTTGTCGACTCGACCCACGTCTCGAAAACCGGCAGCGACGTCAACCGCATCCTCTTCGACATCCTCCCTCGCCTCGCCTCCGGCGTGTACATCCACTTCCACGACGTCTTCTATCCGTTCGAGTACCCGAAGGAGTGGGTCTACGAAGGCCGCGCATGGAACGAGGACTACATCCTGCGCGCTTTCCTCGAGTTCAACGACTCCTTCGAGATCGTCCTCTTCGGCACATGGCTGGCGCGCTTCCACCGCGAGCTACTCGACGAGCAGATGCCGCTGACACGCGAGAATCCCGGCTCGAGTTTGTGGCTACGGCGGAAGTAGCGCCGTCGGCTCGACGGCTGTACCGCCAGCGGCTCGCTGGCGACCTCACACGCAGAACCGCCGCCGGGCCGGCGGCGATCCAGCCGGCGAGGCCGCCGGCGCTACGATCGCGCCACGATTCACTGCGTAATCACCAACTCCACCCTCCGGTTCTGCTGCCGTCCCGCGGCGGTCTTGTTCGTCACGATCGGCGACTCCTCGCCTTTGCCGCTGGCGCTGATGTGATCCGACGGAATACCGGCTGACACGAGATAGTCGCGCACGGCGTCGGCGCGTTTCTCGGACAGAGCCTGATTCGTGTCCTTTCCGCCGACGTTGTCCGTGTGCCCTTCGACGGCGATCTTCAGCGAGGGATCGGTGGCGATCTGCGCGGCAATCCGTTTGAGGGTCGCCTTCGCGCCCGGTTTGAGAGCGGTCTTTCCGGTATCGAAAAGGATGCCGCCGCTCAGTGTGACGATGAGGCCTCGGGGATCGCTCCGCGTCGCCGCGATCCGATTCAGCTCGTTCTGAATCCGCAGGCGCCGAGCTTCGGCATCACGCTCGGCGAGCTCTTTCCTCGTCTCTTCGAGCTGGCTCTGCGCCTGTTGCGCCGCGGCCTGTGCCTGCTGCGCGGCCACCTGAGCCTGCTGCGCCTGCGCGTTCGCCTGCTGTGCTTGCGCGTTGGCCGTCTGCGCCTCGGCCTGCGCGGCCTGCGCCTGCTGCGTCGCGTTCTCGGCCTGCTGTCTCAGCGCGGCGGCCTCCGCGTCCGTCTGTTTGCGGCGCGCTTCGGCGGTGGCGATCGCCTGCTGCTGTTGATCCGCGAGTTGCCGGCGCGTCTCGGCCTCGCGCTCCAGCGACTGACGCAGCAGATCGAGTTGCTGCTGCCGCGCGACGATGTCCGCCTGGCGTTGTGACAGGACGTCCGGAGGAAGTGTTCCGGCCTGCTGCGATGCCGTGAGATCCGTATGCAGCCGGGTGATCTCCGCCTGCATCGCCTCGGCATTGGCGCGCTCGCGCTCCTGAATTGTCCGCAACGCCAGTTGCTGATCCTCGATCTGCCGGCGCATGGCATCAACATCCGACGGACTTGATGTGGCGATCGATCCCTCGTACCTGCTGAAGGTCTCATCGAGCTGATGCTCGGCGGCGATGCGCGCCTGACGGTCGGATTCGATCCTCGCCTCCGCCGCACGGCGATCCTCATCGACCTGCTGGCGGAGCCGTTCCAGCTCGGCCGACTGCGCCTGACGATTGGCCTGTTCTGCCGCAAGCTGCTGTTGCATCGCAGCCGTGCGCCGCTCCGCCTCTTCACGCTGCGCGCGATCCGCGGCAGCCTGCCGCTCGGCCACCTGTTGCGCCAGGCGCGTGCGATCGAGTTGAACCGACGGGAGAATCTTGCTCGATTGCGCCAGGCGCGCGAGGTAGAAGGCGCGACGCCCGAGCATCTCCGCGCGGAATGCCAGGTCGTCGCCGGGCTCGCTCTCGCTTGTATTTCGCGAGACGCGTTTCGCGCTATCGATGTACCCCTCGGCGATCCTGATGTCGTTGTCCGGAACCGTGTCCAGTGCGCCTGCCACCTTGGCCTGATCGACCGCGAACTGTGCCGCCGCGATCTGTTCCTTCGTGGTCCCGCCGCGATGGAACTCGACCATCGGCGACTCTTCGGGAAGCAGAATTACGGGCGACGTGCCGCCGAACCGGCTGATGTCGCTCTGCAGTCCGTGAATCGCGGTATTTGTGCTCAGCCAGCGTGCTTTGGCCGCCGCTGCCTGCGCCTCAACGGTCGCCTCGATCGCGCTCATTTGCGCCTGCCCCCGAACCGCGGGCTTCGACGAATTCCAGTTCTGCTCCGCGAACCGCGCGCGGTAGACGGCATCGTCATAGAGAGTCTTGGCAAACGCAGGCGCGCCAGCAGAATCCGCCGCAGCCAACGCCTGCTGCGCCATGCTCAGGTCGGTTGCCGGCTGGGCCGCCAACGCCGTCGTAGCCAACACAGCGAGCACGGCCGTTCGTAATGCGTACATGATTCCTCCTCGTTTCACCGAGAGGAGTGCAAGGGTGATGCGCGGACGGCTTTGGCGGCAAGAATGGCGGGCGGCGTATGATGGGGGGCGATGTCAAGAACAGTCAAAGCTGAGTATCTCGCTCGCGAGCAGAAACTGAAGCTAGATGAGCCCCTTGAAGGCGTCGCCGATCACGCTCGTTTTCAGGTTTTGCTGAGCGCGGTGCCCGCGCCGGAGTCAAGGCCGTGGCTCAACTTGAAAGGCTCCCTCCCGAAGGAAGCGATCAGTGCATGGCGTGCCTCCCTCGAAGCTCTATCGGCTCCCGATGAGCAGGAATGAAGGCATTTGCCTCGATAGCTCTGCCGCAATCGAGCTTCTCGATTCATCGATTCCCCATCGCCGGTCCGTCGAAGGAGCGTCGGTACTTTTGCTGCCTTTGCCAGTCCTGGGAGAGCTGCGGTTTGGAGTACTGAATGCGCCACCGCAATGGCGGGAGCTGATGGCGGAGAGGCTCGACCGCTTGCTCCGCGCAGTCACGCCTCTTCTTCCTGATCTTGATACCGTCGAGTACTACGCGAACGTACGAATGCAGATCGCCTTCCCGTCAAACATGTCGCGGCGGCGCGAGAGTCACCTCTTGAACGATCTGTGGATCGCGGCACTCTGTATCCAGCACGGGTTGCCACTTCTGACAACCGATCGGGACTTCGAACGCATCGAAGGACTATCGATCCTTCGGGAGTAAGCGCGAACTCCCCGTCGGATGCCCTCAGCCCCCCAGGTAGGCCTTCTTGATCCGATCGCTCGAGAGTAGCGCTTTCGTCTCGTCGGCCAGCACGATGCGGCCGGTCTCCATCACGTAGCCGCGGTGGGCGGTGACGAGGGCCATGTGAGCGTTTTGTTCGACGAGGAGGATCGTCGTTCCTTCCGCGTTGATCTCTTTGATCACGCGGAAGATCGTCTGCACCATCTGCGGGGCCAGGCCGAGGGAGGGCTCGTCAAGGAGGAGGACCTGGGGCTTCGACATCAACGCGCGGGAGATCGCCAGCATCTGTTGCTCGCCGCCGGACAGCGTTCCCGCGCTTTGCTTGATCCGCTCCTTGAGCACGGGGAAGAGCGTGAAGACGCGGTCGTACTCCGACTGCTTGATCTTGTCCTTCCGCAGATACGCGCCAAGCTCGAGGTTGTCGTTCACCGTCAGGTTCGCGAAAATCCCCCGCCCCTCGGGGACATGCGACACGCCCATCGCTGTGATCACATGCGGCTTCGTACCGGTGATCGTGCGGCCGTCGTACGTCACTTCGCCCGTCTTCGGCTTGAGCAGACCGGAAATGGTGCGCAGCGTCGTCGTCTTCCCGGCGCCGTTTGCACCGATGAGCGTCACGATCTCGCCCTTGCGCACTTCGAGGTCGATGCCGCGCAGCGCCCGAACGTTGCCGTAAAACACCTCAAGGTTCTGAACGCTGAGGAGTGCGGTCACAGGCCGGCCGCCTCCGCCGGTTCGCCGAGGTACGCTTCGATCACGACCGGATTCGCGCGCACCTCGGCGGCGCTTCCCTGCGCGATCGTCTTGCCGAAGCTGAGGACGATGATCCGTTCGCAGATGCCCATCACCAGTTCCATGTTGTGCTCGATGACGAGAATGGCGATGTCGAAACGGTCGCGGATGTCATGAATGGTCTGCATCAGGTCGCGTGTCTCGCGATCGTTCAGCCCGGCGGCGGGCTCGTCGAGCAGAAGCAGCTTCGGACGTGCCGCCAGTGCGCGCGCGATCTCGAGACGCCGCTGATCTCCATACGGCAGGTTCTTCGCGTAGTAGTCGGCTCTTGCCTCAAGCCCGAAGATCTCCAGAAGCTGCGTGGCCTCGCGGTCCGCGATCTCCTCGGCGTCATGAAACCGATTCGTCTTCAGAACTGCGGCCGTGCCGGAGTACTTGTAGTGGATATGGCCGCCGATCTTCACGTTGTCGATCACCGACAGCTCTTTGAACAGCCGGATGTTCTGAAACGTGCGGGCCACGCCGAGCGCAGTGATCTGGTACGGCTTGAAGTCGTGCGTCGATACGCCGCCGACGAAGATCTCTCCCTCGGTCGGCTTGTAGACGCCGGTGAGCATGTTGAAGACCGTCGTCTTTCCTGCTCCGTTCGGACCGATCAGTCCAACCAGCTCGTGCGGCTGGATAGCCAGATTGAAATGCGACACCGCCGTCAAACCACCGAAGCGGATGGTCACGTCGCGGGCGTCGAGCAGAGCGTTTCCGTTTGCCATCACTGAGTCGGAGGAGCCTTGCGGTTCATGGTTTCATCGCCGAAGCCCTCGGCAGGCTTCTCGTCGGGAGCCGGTTTCTTTCGGCGGCCAAATATCTGCCACAGTTCGCGCCGTCCGAAGATCCCTTGCGGCCGGGTCAGCATCAGCACGATGAGCATGATCGAGTAGATGACCATGCGAGGATCGCGGCCGCCCGGCATGTAATCCTTCACCGAGCGAAGTCCCTCGGGGAGGAACGTCAGAATGATCGCTGCGACGACGGAGCCGGAGATCGAGCCCAGTCCGCCGAGGACGACCATCGCTACGACCTCGAACGACTTCACGAACATGAATGTCTGCGGATTGAGATACATCGTGTAATGCGCGTAGAGCCCGCCAGCGACTCCGGCCATGAACGATCCGATGACGAACGCCTTGACCTTGTATTTCGTCGTGTCGACGCCCATCGCCTCGGCGGCAATCTGATCCTCGCGAACCGCTAGAAATGCCCGTCCGACCGATGACTGCACGAGCCGCCACGAAATCACGATCGTCAATCCGGCCACGAGGAAAACCCAGAAGAAGTTGCCCCAGTGCGGAATCCCGCTGAAACCGCGGGCGGCACCGATCGTGTCGATGTTCAGGATCAGAACGCGGATGATCTCGCCGAATCCGAGCGTGACGATGGCGAGGTAGTCGCCGCGCAACCGCAGAGACGGCAAGCCCACGAGGTAGCCGGCCAGTGCCGCGAGAAGTCCGCCCGCCAGCACCGCGATGACGAGGTAGACGTTCTGCATCACGAACTGCTCCGTCCCCGCCGGCATCTTGTCCAGCCGCGGAGCGAAGTGGTAGTAGGTCAGATAGGCAGAAAAGTACGCACCGACCGCCATGAAGCCGGCGTGCCCGAGGGAAAACTGTCCGGCATGACCGTTGATGATGTTGAGCGACACCGCCAGCGTGATGTTGATCCCCATGATCACGAGGATCCGGTTGTAGTACGCGATGCCGGCGATGGGGATCGCTTCGAGGCCGTACGACAATCCGATCAACACCGCCACGAAGCCGGAGAGAAGAATGAAGTCGCGGAGCCACCAGGGGAGAGACGTTTTCACGCGACCCTCTCAAAGGATGAAAGATGAAGGATGAAGGATGAACGGCCGGAGCCCACCCTATCCGTCCTCACTTCATCCTTCAGCCTTCTGCCTTCAGCCTTCATTTTCACACTTTCTCCGCCTGATACTTCCCGAACAGTCCCGACGGACGGAACAGAAGAATCGCGATCAGGATGATGAAGGCGATGGCGTCGCGGTAGTTCGAGAAGTGGCTGCCGCCGACGAAGGATTCGATGATGCCGATGATCAGCCCTCCGATCACGGCGCCTGGCACGTTGCCGATGCCGCCGAGGACGGCGGCGATGAAGGCTTTGAGGCCGGGCATGATGCCCATCAGCGGATCGATCTTCGGATACGACAGACCATAGAGGATGCCGGCCACCGCCGCGAGCATCGAGCCGATGATGAAGGTCATCGAGATGATGCGGTCGGTCGGGATGCCCATGAGCGACGCGGTCTCGAAGTTGAACGAAACGGCGCGCATGGCCCGGCCGAACTTCGTGCCGTAGATGATGTACTGCAGGAGGCCCATGAAGATGACGGCGACGACGAGCACGATCATCTGGTAGTTCGTCGTCGTCACGCCTCCGAAGCTGATGAGGTGCTTCTCCACGAGCGTGGGGAAGAACTTTGGGTCCGCGCCGAAGACGAACTGCCCGCCGTACTCGAGCAGGAACGAGACGCCGATCGCCGTGATCAGCGATGCGATGCGTGGCGCGCTGCGCAACGGCCGGTACGCGATGCGCTCGTTGAGAAAACCGAACAGACCGCAGACGACCATCGCCGCGAGCATGACCAGTCCGGCATAGACCCAGCCGAGCGGCCCGCCATGCGTCTGGAGATGCCGTCCGGCCAAGCCGCCCGCATAGAAGCCGACGAAGGCGCCGAGCATGAAGACGTCGCCGTGGGCGAAGTTGATGAGCTTCAGGATGCCGTACACCATCGTGTAGCCGAGAGCGATCAGCGCGTAGATCGCGCCGACGGCAATTCCGTTGAGCAGATTCTGGAGGATCTCCTGCATTCAGTGGCCGCTATGGTGTCGGGTGTCGGGTGTCGGGTGTCGGCGAGACGGTAACCTAAATCTGACTGACGTCAAGACTTGTACTCGTCGTTACAAAAAAGATCCGGCGAACGCTACCCGCCGGACCGTGTCCTGTAAAGATAAAGTTTGGTGTCGGGTGTGGGGGGTGGGGAGTCGGGAGTGGGGGGTCGGAGAAGAAGCAGCGGCGTTCAGGAGCCGGAAATCGGAAAAATCTCCGACTCCCGACTCCCGATAACCGGCTCCCTACTTGTTCGTCGCGGTGTTCATCTCGACTTTGCCGCCCGTGGCCGGATCGATCGTCGCTGCCAGGGTGAGCTGGCCGTTCTTGATCTCTTCGATGACGAGCTTCTTGCCCATGGCGTTGCGCTCCGGGCCGATCGTGATCGTGCCGGTGACGCCGGTCAGGCCTTTGGTCTGGGCGATGGCGTCACGGAGCGACGGGCCATCCAGCTTGCCGGCGCGCTTCATCGCATCCGCAAGGGTCTTCATGTCGTCGTAGCCGAGTGCTGCCAGCGCGTCGGGGGTCTGCCCGTAGCGCTCTTTGTACTTCTGCACGAAGTTGGCGACGACCGGCGCGGGGTCAGCGTAGAAGTAGTGGTTCGTGTAGAAGCAGCCCTCGAGGGCCTTGCCGCCGATCTCGATCAGCTTGGGTGACTCCCAGCCGTCGCCGCCGAGAAGCGGACAGGTGATGCCGAGGTCGCGAGCCTGGATGGCGATCTGACCGATGTCGGTGTAGTAGCCCGGGACGTACAGTAGCGACGGGTTGGTCGCTTTGATCGCGGTGAGCTGCGAACGGAAATCACTGTCGCCGTTCGCGTAGCTCTGCGTGCCGACCATCTTGCCGCCGAGCGCCGTGAACTTGGCGGTGAAGACTTTGCCCAGTCCCTGCGAGTAGTCGCTCTTGACGTCGGTGAGCATGGCCACGCTCTTCGGCTTGTTGTTCGCGGTGGCCCACTGATCGGCGAAGACGGCCTGGTACTCGCCCTGATAGCTGTCCGTGAAGCAGATGCGGAAGATGTAGTCGCCCTTGCGGGTGACTTCGTCGTTGGTCGACGACGGGGTAATCATCGGCACCTTGTTCGACTGGCAGATCGGAGCCGCGGCGATGGAGGCGGAGGACGCCACTTCGCCGAGGATGGCCAGGACGTTGTTCTGCGAGATCAGCTTGGTGACGGCGTTGGCCGCCTCTTCCTGCTTGGACTGATCGTCCTCGCTGAGGACTTTGATCTTGCGTCCGTTGATGCCGCCGGCGGCGTTGATCTCGTCGGCAGCCATGATGATACCGTTGTGCGTCGACTGGCCGAACGTGGCCTGAGCTCCGGTCATCGAGCCGTACTCGCCGATGAGGATCTCGCCGCTACCGGCGGCCGTTGTGGTGTTCCCGCCGTTTTCCTTCGGCGGACAGCCGAGCAGTCCGAACGACAGCACGGCGATGGAAATGAGAATGAGTAAGTTCTTGCGCATAGGTCTCCTCTTCAAAGAGTTGCGGATTGTACAGCAGGGACCGTTCCTGGAAAGTGGATGTGGTCGCCGAAGCAAAGGCAACCACAGAGACACAGAGAACACAGAGGGATCTTTGTGACCTCTGTGTCTCGGTGGTGATCGGTTTTCAAGTTGACCCACTACCCAGAATCGGAACACCGTGGCGGGAAGAGCTTGCGGAACACCCCCGGCGAGGCTCCCTTGTAAATCGTGCTGTGTTGGAGGTCGGACCGAGGCTCGTAGTACCACCTCAGTCCTTTCGGGGCATCGGAACGAAGGATCGCTGCCAGCGCCTTGACTGCGTCGCCGCGGTCGTCGTCGCCGCCTGTCGCCAGGTACAGCCTCGCCGTCAGCTTGGGCTGTGACCGCAACCATTCGTTGGCGCGATGCACCAACGCCTGGTTGTTCCACCAGAGGCTGGGGCTGAGAGCGATGTAGGTACCGAACAACTTTGGCTCCTCGAAGAAAGTCTCGACGATGAAGAGCCCCGCCAGCGACTCGCCGATGATGGCCGTCTCGCCATTCCCGCGGAAGCGCTTGCGGATCACCGGCATGAGCTCGTCGCGGAGGAAGGCGCGGAAGCTGGCCGAGCCGCCGACGTGGATCGCGATCTTTCTGTCCGACTCGACCTGTGTCGGCCCGGTCATGTCGCGGCGCCTCTCGGTATTCTCGATACCAACGACGATGACCGGCCGCATTTCACCGGCGCGAATGGCGCTGTCGATGTCATTGGTGACGTGCGGGAAGTCCTCGTCAACGCCGCCGTCTGGCATATAGATCACCGGGTAGCGCGAGTTGGACTTCTCGTAGCCTGGCGGCGTGTAGACGCTGATCCGCCTCGTTTCCCCGAGCAGCTTCGAGCCGATCGTGAAGGTCTGGTGCGGGAGGATTGGATTGGCGGCCGCGAAACCTGTCGACGCGAATCCCAGAATCAGGATTGCGCAGAATCTGAGTGGCCGGAACCTCATGTTTGTTTTCCCGGCGCGAGGAGCCAGATGGAGAAGTGCGGCACCAGAAGAACCTCGGGAGTTGAGATGTTTTCTATCCCGCGCGCCGCTTTGGCGCCTTCGCCGATGGATGCTCGTCCACAAACTGACGTAGCGCGCGGTTGACCGCCTCGGAGTCTCGGAATCTCTCAGCCACGTCGGGTTCGAGCAAAACAAGGTTCGTTCCGTTCTGATACTCAGTGAAAAACTTCCCGCGGACCCCTCCACGCAGGTCGTATTCCGGCCGCATTTCGTCGGGTGCTGGCTTAGCTGCCTTCTTCGTAGACATAGCGCTCTGTAGTTGTTGCCAGCCGCGCGCTGATGATCCGAACGCGCTGGAAACGATAGGTGTGAGACACGATCACCAGCCGCTGGCGATTCGAAAAACCAGTGGTCAGATAGCGTGCCTCTCCGGTTGAATGATCAGGATCCTCGATGGTCCACTGCAGCGGATCACCGAAGACCGTTGCTGCTTCGATGAACGAGATCCGATGGAGGATACGGTTACGCCGCTCCTTTGCCGGATCCCACTCGAACTGCACGATGGAAGTATAGCTCCGGCTGCGCATCACGATCACCTCGGTTCACCGACAGTCCAAGCTCTAGTAACCTCGCGCGATCGAATCCGTCTCAATGTCAGACAGTAAGGAGAAACTCATGATGATCACCGCTGCCCTGATGTTCATGATCTCTGCCGCCACATCGACGGAAACCGCACCCCTTCCGCCGGCACGCCTCTGCCTCGGTGCGCCCGGTAGCGATCTGATGGCCGGGCGCTGCGTTGATGCCGTAAAGAACGAGATCGACGTCGTTCCGGACGGGAAGACCCGCGGCTGGATCTGGATCGATTCCGCGCGCAAGACGATCGCCTTCGGAACACTCGGGCCGAACCAGTCGAAGATCGTCATCGACGACAAGCCGGCTGGCCTTCTCAGCATCAGCGGCTCCGCGGATCGCGGCTGGCCGGCCGCGACGACGATGATCATCCGCAACGGCAAGGATTCGTGGAAGTTCACGCTGCCCCGCGATACCGTTTCCTCGCTACGGGGGATCGCCGCGCCAACCGGCAGCTACGACCTCCATATCGAAGCACCACGTCATGTGCCTCTCGACCGGCGCGCGCAGAAGCTTTCGCACGAGAAACCAGCGCAATTGGGACGTTACGAACTGAAACCGGTGCCGATGCTGCGAGGCCGCTTCGTCGATCGCGAAGGGAACGCGGTCGCAGACGTGAGCATCACCACCCCCTCGGGCGTCCCTCTGGCATCCTCGGATCCGGCCGGCCTCGTTCACGAGGAGCTCAAAGATGCGTTGCCGCCTCGTCTCTTCGTCCGCCGTAACGGCTTCGGTCATCGAAACATCGACGTCACGCGAACCGACGCGGATTACGACCTGGGCACCGTGACCCTCTCGCCGGGATCAACGCTGACATTGAACATCGATCGCCACGGTTACGACGGCGCGCTGACCGCGTCACTGATCCGGCCCGGTGAACACACCATCGACCAGCGAACCACGTTCGAGACAGCAACAGCGAAGCCGGACGCGAAAGTCATCGAGCTTCGCGACATCGAAGCACGCGACTACGTCCTCATTCTTCGCGGCGAAGGACCGCTGCAGATCATGAGGGAAGATATCCAGGTCCGCGAACACGACAATCAGACGAAGGACATCCGGCTCAACGGCCCGACGGTCACCGCGTTTGTTCACCAGGGAAGCACGCCCTCCAGGGGAACGAATGTCGATCTGATCGGTCCAAACGGAGAATGGACGTCCAGTATCACCACCGACACAGAAGGGCGATTTCGCGCGCAGGCATGGAGCGAGGGGTATGTCGGTATCGGAATCGTGCGCTCACCGAGCGTCCGGTACAACACGAGCGAGAAGATCGGGACGATCGACACGGAGTGGAACATCGACATCCCGGACCGGACGATCCACGGGATCATCGTCGACAAGGAGACGACCGCCCCAGTGCCCGTGAAGTACGTTTCGCTGCGCACGGTCAGACTTCTCAGCAGCGGCGGCGGTGGGCTGCGAAGCGTCCCCGTTGGCGACGACGCCACCTTCACCATCGAAATGGTCGAACCGGGACGCTACGAGATCACGGTGCAAGACCCGGCATACCTCGACAACACCGTCGGCTTCGACGTCAAGCCGGAGGACCACCAGCACGAGGTACGCGTTGAGCTGGTGCACGGACGCAACGTCCAGGTGAAGATCGTCAACGCTGAGGGCACACCGGTTGCGAACGCTCTGATCATCGCGATGCGCACACTTCATGACGCGCCGCGGGTCTGGGTATCGGACGCCACCGGCACTGCAACCATGGTGTTCCGCGGCGACGACCCGCTCCCGGTATGGGTCATGTCGCCCGCTGACGGCTTTGCATTCGTCACGGTTTCGCCCGATGCGAAGCCGGAAGCGCACCAGATCGTCCTCCCTCCGGCAACGGCAACGGTCGTCATTCACGCGCACCACGAGGACGGATCGCCATCGCCGCACGCGCATATCTTTCTCGCCTACAACGGCGCGCTCATGCCTGACGACGTGAGGAGCTCGTTTCCTTACGAGCGCCTGATCACCGGGAGCGACGGCACCACGATCCTGACCCATATGCCCGCCGGCGAATATCGCTTCTGGACGTTGGAAACACCGGAGGAGCACGTCGCCTTCAACCCGCGCCGCCTCGACGCCGCCACCAGCGCTTCGGTGCTGCCCGGCGAGAACAATGTGACGCTCGTCGTGAAGCCTCCTGTGACGGCCGGAAAATGAGTTTCGCTTTGTAGGTCTTCGTGTGTCATTCACTTACGGTTTCACGCGGAGACGCGGAAATCGAGAAGGACCGGATCCATGGGAAAGATCGAGGATGTGCTCGCGGAGATGCGGCAGGAGCGGGAGCGGCTCGCGGCCGATCTCTCGCGCGCCGACCGCGTGATCGCGGCTCTGGAAGAGGGAGGCGCAGTCGTGGGCGACGGCGAAACGGGAGCGACGATGGTGCCGCCGGGCGCCGCCGCAACTACGGCTGCCCGTACCGCGCAGGCAAGCTTGCCGCGCGGAATCGGACCATATACGTTGCTCGACATCTACGAGGCGACGGCTCATTACCTTTCAACGGTCGATACGCCGAAGAACTCGACCGAGATTGCCGCCGCGCTTCGGGCCGGCGGCTTCAAGACACGCTCGAGGAACTTCGTGAACACCGTTCGGGTGATGTTGCGCCGCAAAGACGGCAGATCGACCGGGATTTCGGTGACGAAAGACGGGAAGCGCTGGTTCCTCAAGCGAAAAGCCGTGAAGCAAAGGCCACCGAAGACTTCCTCCAAGAGCGATGCGGCATCATGATCACACTAGTATGACGCTGAGTCATATGAGTATGATCGCGAGTCAAATAAGTGTGATCTGCAATCAAATAAGTGTGACAGACAGTCATACAAGTGGGACGACCGGTCATACAAGTACTTCCGGTGATCATACGAGTTGGATCTTGCGTCAAATAAGTCTGACCAATGGGCACACGAATGTGACCGTCAACCATACAAGTACTGCCAGAAGTCGCTCCAGTATGGTGCAATCCACTACAAGTATGATTGCGTCACCATCGACATTGGCGATGTTGACCGTGAACCGGCATTTTCGACGCAATGCGCCAGTGAATCGCAGCCGATCGAGCGACTCTGCAGTTTGTTCGCCTTTCGATCAGTTTCTTCTTCGCGTTCTTCGCGTCTTCGCGTGATCTGTTTACGCCGAGACGCTCACGCGAAGACGCGAAGACGCGAAGAAAGAGCCTACAAATTCACCCACACACTCTTCGTCTGCGTATATTTCTCGAGCGCGTCGCGACCCTGATCGCGGCCGAAGCCCGACTCTTTGAACCCTCCAAACGGCAGCGCGGGATCGTAGAGGTTGTAGCTGTTGATCCAAACGGTGCCGGCTTTGATCGAGCGGGCGATGCGGTGGGCTTTGGAGATGTCGCGGGTCCAGACGGCGGCGGCCAGGCCGTAGACGGTGGCGTTCCCTTTGGCGACGGCATCCTCGGCGTCCTTGAAGCGGATCGTGGCAAGGACAGGGCCGAAGATCTCTTCGCGCGCGATGCGGTGGCCGACCTCGACGTCGTCGAAGATCGTCGGCTTGACGAAGTAGCCCTTGCCGGTGCCGATGTCGGTGCGCTCGCCTCCGGCGACGAGTTTCGCGCCGTCGTTCTTGCCGGCTTCGATGTAGGAAAGCACGGTCTCCATCTGCTCTTTCGAGACGAGTGCGCCGAGGCGGGTTTTGGGGTGGAGCGGATCAGCGGCGACCATCTTGTTGGCGCGATCGGTGATCTTGGACATCAGCTCATCGTGGGCTCCTTCTTCGACGAGCAGGCGCGAGCCGGCAGCGCACACCTCGCCCTTGCCGTAGAAGATCGCGTTGAGCGCACCGCGGGCTGCCGCTTCGAGATCGGCGTCGGCGAAGACGATGTTCGGTGACTTGCCGCCGAGCTCCAGCGAGACCTTCTTCAGCGTTTTCGCCGCGCGGGCCATCAGTCCCTTCCCCACTTCCGTCGAGCCGGTGAAGGCGATGGCATCGACGCCGGGGTGATCGACGAGGGCGTTGCCGACGACGGAGCCGCGTCCGGGCACCACGTTCAGCACGCCCGGCGGCAGACCGCACTCCTTCGCATATTCGGCGAACTTCAGCAGCGAGAGCGACGTGTTCGACGCCGGCTTGATGACGACGGTGTTACCGCACGCCAGCGCCGGCGCGATCTTCCAGACCGCCAGCATCAGAGGGAAGTTCCACGGCGTGATGGCACCGACGACGCCGACTGGCTCGCGCAGCGTGTAGGTGAATGCGTTGTCGGCGATCGGAATCGTTTCGCCGGTGACCTTGCCGCTCCAGCCGGCGAAGTAGTAGAGGCACTCCGCCGCTGCGGGCGTATCGACGAACTCCGATTCGAAGATCGGCTTGCCGTTGTCGATCGTCTCGATGCGGCCAATCTCGCCCGCGCGGGAGGTGAGCATGTCGGCGATGCGCCAGAGGATCTTGGCGCGGTCGCGCGGCTTCATCTTCTGCCAGGCGCTGCCGGGCTCCATCTGCGCGCGCGCGGCGCGAACCGCGGCATCGACATCGGCCTCGCCTGCCGAGGCGATGTCGGTGATCTTCTCCTCGGTGGCGGGATTGGTCGTGGCGAAGGTCTGGCCCGACTGGGCGTCGACGAATTCGCCGTTGATGAAGAGCTTGTTCTGGATGGTGGAGTCGTTTGCGGTTGCGGTCATGGGGGGGATGCTAACAAATGGCGAGAGCGAGTGTAGCGCCGCCGGCTCGACGGCTGGACCGCTGGCGGCTCGCCGGCGACAAAAGAAACCGCCACCGAGCCGGTGGCGGCACAGCCGTCGGGCCGACGGCGCTACGCAAAACGGCGCTACGTTCGCGGCAGGCGGCGCTACGCCGTCACCGCTTCTTCCACGTACGGCGTGATGTCGAAGTTGCGGACGTACATCTCCTGGATCCGTTCCATCTCGGCGTCTGTCAGCGGCGCGTGGTCCGAGGCGGCTGCGAACTCGCGGATCTGCTCCTCGTCGTAGATGTTCGGCAACGCGGACAGCATCGATTTATGCGCGTAGAGCCAGAGCAGCGCGAACTGGCCGAGCGTCACACCACGCTCCTTCCGGAGCGATTCCAGACGATCGACTTTCTGTAAGCCCTCGACCATCCAGGAGCGCGGCCGGTGCGAGCGGTGATCGGTCTCATCGAACTTCGTGTCGAGGGTGTACTTCCCTTCGAGCATGCCCGAGGAGTGCGTGACGCGGATGAGGAACTGGGGATCGGGATCGGCCTTCCACGCGCGGAACGACGCGTCGAACGCGGATGACGGCGTGCAGACCTTCTTGCCTGTTTCGCCTTTCATCGATTCGGTCACGCCGTCGTACGACGGACCCTTGTCCGCGGCCAGGATGAACTCGCGACCAGGATCCTGCTCCAGTACGTTGTAGATCATCTGCGTCACCGGGGCGTGGCGGACGGCGTTCGCGTAGATCCCTTCGTCGCGCCAGCCGATGGCGGGACCGAGCGACGGGCCGTACGAAAGAATCTTCCCCTCGCTCTTCAACGACTCCAGCGTCTCCCAGTGCTCGTCCTCCATCAGCGTGACGACACGCGGGTTGTGCGGCTGGTAGATGGCGACGTGATCGACGCCGAGGCGCTGCAGCGACTGCTCGATGGCGAAGCGGACGAACTTCGGCGACATGTCCTGCGGCAGCTCGCGCTGTCCGCGGGGACGCTCCGGATTGTTGTAGAAGTCGTAGCCGAACTTCGTCCCGACGATGACCTCGGGATGCTCGGCCAGCAGTGGCGCGAGCATGGTCTCGCCGCGGCCGTTGCCGTACGCGTCGGCGGTGTCGATGTAGTTGATCCCGGCCTCGAGCGCGATCGAAATCAGCCGCCGCGCTTCGTCGTCAGAATAGACACCCCACCAACCCGTGGTGAGTGTCCAGGTTCCGAAGCCGAGCTCAGAGAGTTGGAGGTTGGTGCCGTGAAGGTTTCGGTAGCGCATGAGAGGGAACGATAACAGACGGCGCCGGGCCTGAGATCAGTGCCCCGCGGCTCTCGATCTGCCGACCAGGAGAGGCTCCAGCTCTGACGCGGAATAGGCAACCGCTCGGAGTGGTCCGCGGCCGTCCGATTCCACGCCAGAGATCACCAGACGTCCAGCTGCGTCGGCCGCCACGTCGAGGTCCTGCGGCCCGCGGCGGAACGTCGTGCCGAGGATTGAGCCGTCTCGGGCCACCAGTGTCACCATGGCTGTGCCTTGCACCAGGCGAGCGACGGCGTACGTGCTGCCGTTCCAAACGACGTCGGCGTTGAGGGAGTTGTGGATCGGATAGGTAACCTGAAGCTTCGTTCCGTCGCGATGGACGAGGGCGATTTCAGAACCGGCGACGAGGAGCTCCCCGCCGCTGCTCGCAGCCGCCGAGGGAGCGATGAATGCAGGTTCGAGCGGAGTCTCGCTTCCGGCCAGCAACACGCCATCACTCGTCAAAAGCATGGCGTAGGGCGTCCGAGTCATATCCGCCCCGCTATCGGAAAAGGGGATGTCCTGCTCATATGCCGCTGTGAGCAGGAGCGCCGATCCGTCCCAGGCCAGTACCGGTGAAACCCAGAAGCGAAGAGTCCGTCCCGGCAGCGAGGGGACCGATGGAGCGATCACCCGGACCGGCCCAGCGGCACCGGTCGAGGTCAGTGCAACCGCGTACATCGCGTAATCCGCGGACTGGACGATGACGTATCCGTTCGAGGTCGCAACCACCGCGACTCCAGCAAGGTTCACAAACGAGTCGAAGATCGGGGTGTCCCCGAGGATTGAACCGTCGGAGGCGAGCCGCCGCGCAATCAGGCGATTCGACGAAACCAGCAGCACGAGGTAATCAAGTCCGTTGCTGACCAGCGACTTGCGGACAATGGCGCCGTCTCCCTCGAAAACCGGACCACGCCGCCGGCCAGAAGTATCAAGGGGAGCCCAATGCCAGCGTGAGCCTCGCGTTCCATCCGTATCTTTCCAGGCCGCCAGGAAGCCGGCACCATTCGAAGCAATCTGAGTATCCGCCTGAATACTGGCCGTCGTGGAGATGACTTCCGGCCCCACTGGCGTGAGGGTCCTGAAGACAAACGTCTGGACCTGCCTGCCGGCCGTCGTCGGCGAAGTTGCCGCGAAAACCTCACCGGCACCTTCGGCGAACACGAGCGGATCGTTCATTACCGAGGGCATCTCAATAGCCGTCGTTATCGGCGCAGTCGAACGTCCCCTGTCATCGAGCTCTGTCGCCTCGATCCCCCCTGCTCCCCCGGCCTGCGTGCCGGCGAGAAAGAGCCAGAGATGCGTGCCCGATTGCTGGAGGCTGGCGCGCGAAACCACCGGCAGAGTCGTCGTGATCACGTTGGGAGCCGACACGCTGCCGTCTGGCGCGAGCATCAGCGTCTCGAGACGATGGTCATTGTTCGCCACGACAACCAGAACCGATCCGGAGTCGACCTCACGAACCGCGAAAACGAACCAGCAATCCGACAATGTTGGGCAAGAGCCGGGCTTGAGGACCCATTGCTGCAGGGACTGTCCGTCCCCCGAGTAGCGTGTCAGCTTCAAATCGGGTGTGCTCGTGACCCCGAAAAAGGAGTTATGGCCGGACGCGATGAAAGAGCGTTCGGATAGGTCCCGAATCAGCTGCCCGGCGAAGTCGACGATCGTCGAGCCGTTGGTGCGAGAGAAACCGATCCGGCCAGGCATCGCGCAGGCGCGGATCAGTCCGGGCGGGCCGATCGTCGTCTGCGCCGTAACCTTGCCGTTGCCGTCGATCTGACAAAGCTGTGAGCTGCGGTTGGCGTCATCCCACACGAGGACAAACCCGTCGCTGTTCGGGAACAGGTTCAAATACTGCGCATTCGTCGAGGGAACGATCGCGAACGACGGTCCAAGGGGTTTCCCGCCGCTGTCGCTGAAGGCTCCCCATATGCCCGTCGCAGGCATGAAGAGCTGACGCCAGACAGTGAGAAACCTTCCGCCTGCATAGGCCGACGAGACGAACGAGACGTTGCCCGCGGTCGGTCCGAGCGTCCTGGGCTCGAGCTCCGTGGCGGAGACCGAAAACGCAGAAAGGACGATGACGACCGCAAGGAGATGACGCCGCATACCGCCTCGATGATAGCAGGTCGCCCAAGGTTATCTGTGGTTTAGCTCAGTGTCCTCGGACGGCGCGGCTTCTCACGGCCGGCCGGACGATGAAGGTACTGGACACTGGTGCTCCGCTGTTCGACTGAATGACTACCGCGTAATAGCCAGGGAGCAGCGAGCCCAGCTGCACGATTCCCCGGGCGCACGGAACGTGGCCGGGAAATGCCGGATCGGCAATGACGGCAGGCTGATCGATCGTGATCTGGTTGCCTTCGATTGCGACACCCGGCGTCTGCAGGAATCCTCGGAACGTTGCCGAGTAGAGGATCGAAACCGGCTGGCCGGCGGCCGGCGAACCAGGCTGAATGCTCATGCCGGGTACGCATGGCGACGCTTCCGGGAGGGTGAAGGCGAACGGGAAGGTCGCCAGCGGAGAGCTCGAGAGCGACTGGTATTTCCAGGTCAGCGTGTACGAACCGGAAGGCAGATCTCCGATCGAGACGGACTGGCTGTTGCACGACACCGGCGGAGCTACGAGCGCCTCGAACTCCGTCTGAACGACGGTGATCTGGTTCCCCGCAATCGTCACCGACGGTTCGGACAGGATGGCATCGATGGTGTCCCTGAATGTAACCCGAACGGGATTGCTGGTCACGAGGGCAAAAACGGGCGGATCCTGAATCCCGGCAGAACATGGTCCCGCCTGCGCCATCGCCTGCGTGGAGAGGAACGTAATCGCGGCGGTGATCAGGAGAAGCCTGGCCATGATGCCCTCCAAAAGCAAAAAGAGTCTTCAGGCACCCGGCCTGAAGACCCTTTGCTGTGAGTGCAGATTGTACTACTTCCCTGCGAACTGCGGCTTTCGCTTCTGGTTGTACGCGCTGAGGCCTTCCTTTGCATCCTCGCTCTGGAAAAGCTGCTGCTGCAACTCGCGCTCGATGGCCAGGGCGGACTCGAAGGGAACTTCCCAGCCGCTCTGCACGGAACGTTTGATGCGGCCGACGGCGCGCGACGCTTTGTTCGGCGGGCAGAAGCTCTGGGCGTACGCCATGACGCGATCCCACCACTTCTGCCCGTTCTCTTCGGCGGGCCAGAGGTAGTTGATCACGCCGAGGCGAAGGGCTTCCTCGAACTCGAAGAGGCCTCCTTCCACCATCAGCTCGATCGACTTCGTCTTGCCGACGAGACGCGAGAGACGCTGGGTGCCGCCGGTGCCTGGCAGGACGCCGAGGGTGACCTCGGGAAGACCGACTTTTCCGGCGCCCTTGAGCGCGATGCGAATGTCGGCAGCCATGGCGATCTCCAGTCCGCCGCCGACGGTGTGGCCGTTGAGCGCGGCGATGACCAGCTTCGGCGTCTGCTCGAGACGGTTGAGCGTTTCATTCGCATGGAGGCAGAAGTAGTACTTGAACTGCGGCGTGACCTCCGAGAGCATCTTGATGTTCGCACCGGCCGAAAAGAACTTGTCGCCCGCGCCGCGGAGCACGATGACGTAGACGTCGTCATCCATTCGCGCGTTGAGGATGCACGTATCGAGCTCCTTATTCATTTCATAGGTATAAGTGTTGGCCGGGGGATCGTTCAGCTCGAGGATCGCCACCCCTTTTTCCACCCGGTAATCGATGAGGTTTCCAGACATTGAATATCTCCTGTTTCGGTGATTGAGGCGGGCATTGTATGTGATTCGCGGGAGTCGGGAATCGGGGGTCGGGCGTCGGAGCAGAAGCGGAGTATGCGTGGATCGGGGTCGGAGCCGGGGGTCGGAGATGAAGCCGGACTGAACCTTTGTCCCTGGTCAATCAGCTCCGACTCCCCGACCCCCGAAACGCGCCACCCTCAAAAAACGCAACTGCCAAATCCCACTCCCCACACCCCACTACCGACACCCTCCCATGGCACTTCACTTGCTCAACAGAACGATGCCGGCTACCTGAGCTGGCCAACCTTGAAGGAGAGAAAAATGAACATCCTTGGATGGCTTTTATTCGGTCTCGTAGTGGGCGCGATCGCCAAGTTCCTCATGCCCGGGCGCGACCCGGGCGGCTGGATCGTGACGATCCTGCTGGGTATCGCCGGATCGTTCGTCGGAGGCTTTCTCGCTTCGATGCTCGGTCACCAGGAACAGACAGCGGGTTGGATCGGCTCCATCATCGGCGCGATCGTCCTGCTGTTTATCTACCGTTTAATCGTAGGAAGGCGCGCCGTCGTCTGACCGGCCGCTGTAACCGCTTTTTTGCCCTCAGGCCCCGCAAAACGGGGCCTTTTTTTCGTTTGGCGGAACGCTTCAACGGCCAGTTGTGTTGTTCGTAATCGCAAACGAACGGGCCACCCCGAAACTTTTCGCGATCTCGTTCGTCTCAGGATAAAGGCGACCGCGCCTCCCGCCCATTGGCCAGTCGGGGCAAATGGGCGGACAATCCCAGACATAACCGATTTACACGTTCTTTCTAAGGAGCCTCATCAACATGCACCCAACCACCAAACGTATTCTGTCGACGATTGCGATCATCATCGCTTCGGTTGCCTTCGGAGTCGTGCTCAGTGCCGACCTCGGCTTCATGAAGGCGTCGAACGCGCAGTCGTCAGCCGTTCCTGCAACACTCTCCAACGCTCCGGTCCCGACGGTCACGATTCCGTCATTCGCCGACGTCGCGGCGCGGGTCATGCCCGCCGTCGTCTCGATCCGGTCGACCGAGGTCATCAAGACCAGCGACCTCCGCAAAGGCACCCCGTTCGGAGGCGATCCCTTCGACTTCTTCTTCCCCGATCCGCGCGGCAACGGCAACGGCCAGCGGAGCCCTCACGGAAAGGTCCCGGGTGGCGATGACGATGAACAGAAGCAGGTCGCCGGAGGATCCGGCTTCATCATCTCTCCCGACGGCTTCATCATGACGAACAACCACGTCATCGACGGCGCACGAACCGTTGAGGTTCACATGGGCGCTGACGAGAACGGCAACGGCGGCCGCACGCTGGAAGCAAAGATCATCGGCCGCGACCCGGCCACCGACATCGCTCTGCTCAAAATCGACGCCGGCCAGGCTCTTCCGTTCGTTCCGCTCGGCGACTCCGACCGCATCCGCAAGGGTGACTGGGCCATCGCCGTCGGCAATCCCTATCAGTTCGAAAACACGCTCACCGTCGGCGTCATCTCCGCCAAAGGCCGCTCCCTCGGCCTCAGCAAGGAGACCAGTTCGTTCGAGAACTTCATCCAGACCGACGCCGCCATCAACTTCGGCAACTCAGGCGGCCCGCTGATGAACGTCAACGGCGAAGTCATCGGCATCAATACCGCCATCCGCGGTGGCGGTGCCCAGGGCCTCGGCTTCGCAACGCCGATCAACACCGCCAAGCGCCTGCTCTCGCAGCTCAAGCAGGGCAAAGTCACACGCGGCTACCTCGGCATGGGCATCATCGACGTCTCCGAGGATGTGAAGAACAGCTTCAATCTCGCGGACGCACGAGGTGCGCTCGTGCAGACGATCGAGCCCGGCAAACCAGCCGAGCGCGCAGGCCTCCAGCCCGGTGACATCATCGTCGAGGCAGACGGCCACCCGATCAACAACAACCGCCAGCTTATCGACTACATCTCGTACCAGCCGGTCGGCAACAAGATCAACCTGACGGTCATCCGCGACGGCAAGCGCAAGACTCTGACCGCATCGACGATCGAGCGAACCCTCGATGGCGATAAGCCGGACGCGACTACCCCCGATGAGGCCGCACCGGCGCACAACAAGCTCGGTATGTCCGTTCAGGAGCTCACGCCCCAGTTGCGTCAGCAGTACGGCCAGGCCGACACAGTCTCGGGCGTCGTCGTGACGAGCGTCAAGGAAGTCTCTCCCGCGGGCGACGTCCTCAGCGAGGGCGATGTGATCAGCGAAGTGCAGGGCGAGAAGATCAGCAATCTGGCGCAGTTCCGCGCGGCGATCGATCACCTCAAGGGCGGCCAGACCGCGCGTATTTACGTGACCTCGCCGGCAGGCCGCGGCGGCGCCGCAATCTCCGGCTACCGCTTCATCCACGTGCCCTGAGTCAACAAGTTGAATGTGTAGCGCCGGCGGCTCGCCGGCTGAACCGCCGGCGGCCTCGCCGGCGGTTTTGTTTTTAGCCACTACAATCGACCCCGTGGAAGACCTCATGCGACGTGCGCTCGATCTCGCGGCGCGCGGCCGCTACTCCGTGAGTCCGAATCCGATGGTCGGATGCGTCATCGTCCGCGACGGGAACGTCATCGGGGAAGGATGGCATCACCGCGCCGGCGAGCCGCACGCGGAGATCGAGGCGCTGCGCGGCTGCGACGCCCGCGGCGCCACGATGATCGTCACGCTGGAACCGTGCGCGCATCACGGCCGCACGCCGCCCTGCGTCGACGCCATCATCAGCGCCGGCGTCGCGCGCGTCGTCGTCGCCATGCGCGATCCTCACGATGCGGCCGGTGGCGGCATCGAGAAGCTGCGCGAAGCAGGAATCGAGGTCACTACCGGCGTGCTCGAAACCGAGGCGCGCCGGCTCAACGAGATGTTCATCCACGCCGTCACGCATCGCCGTCCGTTCGTGTTGCTGAAAGCGGGTATGACGCTCGACGGCAAGCTGGCCACCGTGACCGGACAAAGCCAGTGGATCACGTCGGAGGCATCGCGCGAGAGGAGTCTGGCACTGCGCGAAGAGTACGACGCGATCCTCGTCGGCGGCGGCACCGTGCGTGCGGATAACCCGCGCCTCACGCGCCGGCTCGGCTGGAACACGTCAGTCGCAGGGTGGACGCGGGTCATCCTCGATCGCAGCTCCGTCGTTCCGCCCGACGCAACCGTTCTAACCGACGGCGGACTGACGATTCACATCACCCGGGACGCCGATCTCGACGAGCTCCTGGCAGGTCTCTACGGACAAGGCATCCACTCGGTGATCGTTGAGGGAGGATCGGCAGTGCTCTCGGAGTTCATTCGCCGAGGGATGTGGCAGAAGATGATTCTCTTCGTTGCACCGATGGTCGTCGGAGGAGCGACAGCGCCTTCGATCTTCGGCGGAGAAGGCTTCGCGAAATTGACAGATGCACCGCGCTTTCGCTTTGATCGGGTGGAGATGGTAGGGAGTGATGTCATGATTACCGCATATCCCTTGGGGGCCTGAACGTGAGACCGATTGTGTCCGCCATCGTTGCACTCGCAGCTTGCGCCTTCTTATTAACCGCATGCGGTCCATCGAAAACGTTGGCTACCAAGACGCATCAGGTTCAGCTGACGGTCTATATCGCGGAAGATGGAATCATCCTCCTTGACGGACAGCCCGGGGGAATTGAGGAACTCAAGAAGCGGCTGGTGTTGGTGAAACAGAGCGACGGCGCTGTCGCGTATTCTCGATCAAATCCCTCCGGAGAACCGCCGCCAAACGCAATGGAAGCTCTCAAGGCAATCATGGCTGCAAAAGTTCCCGTTCAAATGGCCGTACCCCAACCCGGCATCTAACTCATCCCGTAATGTTCACCGGCATCATTCACCGCACTGGCATCATCGAATCGCTCGTCACAAGCGGGTCGGGCGCGCAACTGCGTCTGCGCACCGAGGACCCGGAGCCGTTCGTCCGCGGCGAGAGTCTGGCTGTCAATGGTGTCTGTCTAACTGTTCTTCCGCAGGATGACGGATCGCTTCTCACCGACGTCTCGAGCGAAACGCTCGCACGTACGACGCTCGGAGCTTTGGTTCGCGGCGCGCGCGTGAATGTCGAGCGTGCGATGGCTTTCGGCGACCGGCTTGGCGGGCATCTCGTGCAGGGACACGTCGACGGAGTGGGAACGCTGGAGTCGATCAAGCGCGAGGGCGCATTCGCGGTCTATCGCTGGAGCCATCCCGCCGAGTACGCGGCGCTCATCGTCGACAAAGGCTCGATCGCCGTCGATGGCGTGTCACTGACCGTCGTCGAACCGGACCGCTCGACGTTCGGCGCGGCTCTCATCCCCGAAACACTATCGCGCACCAACCTCGGCGACGCAGCCGAGGGCGGCCGGGTGAATCTCGAGCTCGACATGCTCGCCAAGTACGTGCAATCGTTGGTCACGCCATACCTCCGGCGCTGAGACGCGCATTACACTGTCGCGGCTTGATCGTTTACAAGAAGACGCAGCACCTGCGCCTCACGCGCGCGCACGTGCCCGAGCCGCCATATTGGGCGGCCACGACGATTGCGCCTTACAGCCCGCGGCGCGCGGCCCCGATCGGCATCGACTACATCGATTTGCGCGCGTCGTGCGCGGACCGTTTCGAGGTGGCGGTGTGCGAGAACGTGCGCGATGACCTCGAGCGCACGACGGCGCGCCATCCGCTGCATGCGCCGGTGATGATTGATGCTACCGAGTTCGCGGAAGTGATCTTCCGTCGCGGCCAGGAAGCGTTGCAGTTTTGCGCGGAGCAGCAGGTCGCGGCGCTGCACCTCGTTTCCGCGCGCGGCGAACTGCCGGCGGAAGTTCAGGATGATGCCGTCATCGCCATCGCGCCCTGGCCACTCGAGTTTCCGCGAATCGAAACGCTGTTCGCCGAGGCAAAGGAACGGGGGCTGCGGTGGGGCGTCGTGGTTCCGATCATCTATCCGGTCACGACCGATCTCACAGCGCTGGCCGAGCTCGCCGAGCTGGCAAAGAAGTATGCGCCTTCGTTTTTTGCAGGAGCGCCGGTCGAGCTCGACGCCACGGCGCGGAATGCGCTGGCTCGATCGCTCACAGGGGACGATCACAACGACACCTACGAGATGCTGTTCCACGCCGACCTCGGGCCGATTCGACTGGCGACCGAGCGTCACATCGCCGCGCTGGCGGGCGAGATCAACGCCGAGGACTTCGTCATTCCGCCGCGATGGGACCGCCGCACGAACTGGAACGGCGCGGTGTTGCTGACGCTCCTCGCCAACAGAATCTTGGCGATGAATCGCGACGAAGATCTCGCCTGGCGTCTGACCCGATCGGCCAAAGTCATCGCACAACTCGAGAAGCCGATCGAGCGTGTGGCGCAGGCGGCGAGCCTCGGCATCATCGACTCGCTTGATGAGATCAGCATCGACCTCCTGACCGAGTGGCTCGAAACCGGCAGATCAAGTTTTGCCGGACACATCGAGAAGCAGTGGCGTCTGCGAAGAGACAGCGGGATGTAGAGATTGTCTCTGATTCTGATTCCGAAAGGCCGAAGGCCGGAAGGGCCGCCGTACCCTTGAATTCTTCCTTGGATCCTACCGGGAGAGCGGAAGGATAGCAGAAAATTCCAAAAGCAAACGAAATTCTGGAACCAATGACGCGACGACGACAGATCCTGACCCTTCTAGGCGCCACGGCATTCATCGTGGCCATCGCGGCGGCGACCGTCTGGTTTCTCGTTCGCCGCATCGATCAGGCTGTCGTCAGCGCCGTGACTTCGAAGGAGGAAACGGTCGACCTGGGAACGCTCGTGACGCGCGTCCGCGACCTCAACCGCCTGGAGACCGCAACCATGCGCGTCACCAGCATCAGCACGGTCAAACAGACATACGACCTGATTCCGAACGCGCTCGCCGGCGACGAGCTGACGCTCTACGCGACCGGCGACGTCATCGCCGGCGTCGACCTGTCGCTGTTGAAGCAGGAGGATGTCCGCCGCGAGCCCGACGGCACGATCGTCGTACGCCTCCCGCCACCTCAACTCCTCGTGTCGCGAATCGACAACCGCACCACACGCGTCACCGGCCGCCGCACTGGCGTCTTCCGCCGCGCCGACATCGGCATGGAAGGCCGCGCGCGCCAATACGCCGAGCAGAACATCCGCAACGAAGCGGTCCACAAAGGCATCCTCCCCCTCGCGCAACAGAACGCCGAGGCGAGGATCGCGGGTCTGCTGCACACGCTCGGTGCGACGAAGGTGCGGTTTGTTGCGGCGGAGGGAAGTTCGGGGGCGAGGTAGCGGCACGTCAAGAGAGACGGTTTCACGCGAAGACGCGAAGACCGCGGGGCAGAAATGTGACGACTTCGCGTCTTCGCGTGAACCGTCTCCTGCTTCTCAACTCGCGACGACGATACTGCAACACGTCAGCGCGCCTTCCGCCTTCGCGAGCTCCGAGACGTCGACCATCCGCACGTTCACGCCGGCGTCGCGAACACGCTGCGCGGTTCGAGGAAACGCCGTCGCGCAGAGCACGAGGTCGCCAACGCGGAGGACGTTCGCGGCGGAAGGCTCGGACGGATCGACGGTGATGACCTGCATTCCGGCGAATACCGATACATCGACCCACTCCGGGTTGATGACCACGCCGTCGTCAGAGAACGCGGTCACGGCTGATTTGAGATGAAGGCATCCCCGGGGAGTAACGGCTTGCACGGAATAGCCCAACCGGATGAGTACGGCCGACAGTTGCCGGAAGCCGTCAGCGTTTGTTCTGGTGGACTGACCGACGAAGACCCTTCGGCCGATTCGCAGCACGTCGCCGCCGTCGAGAATCGCTGGCGGCGCGATGAACACCAACTCGCGGTAGTTGCGCAACGCGGCGGCGGTTGATGTCGTTTCTGGCCTGCGCGACTCTGCACCCGGACACGTGATGACCGCGACTTCGTCCATCACGATCGCCGTGTCTTCGACGAAGACGGAATCGGGCAGCTCGTCTGCGGCGGGCAGACGCTCGATTCTGAAGCCGGCGTCGGATAGCGCCGTCTCGTACGCCTGATGCTGTTTCCTCGCTAACTCCACATCGATCGGGTTGCGATCGAGGTGAGTCAGTTCACAGTGGGTGATCGACTGCGGGACGGCACGGGTGAGCGCGATGAGCATGTTTGCGCATTCTATCGGCCGCATTCCGTCAGCCGCGAAGAGTCGCCGCCGGGCCGGCGGCGGTCCAGCCGGCCAGCGGCCAGCGCTACGTTTGGCTGGGCGCTACGTTGGCTTGTTCAAGACGGTTGTCGCGATTCTGATCGCCAGTTTCAGTGCGGCGGACTTGCTCATCGTTTCCTCGTACTCGCGCGCGGGATCGGAGTCGTAGACGATGCCGGCGCCGGCTTGCACCGACGCCTTGCCGTTGGCGAGAACGATCGTGCGGATGGTGATACAGCTATCCATGTTGCCGCTGAATCCGAAGTAGGCGACGGCGCCGCCGTACGGGCCACGGCGCGTCGTCTCGTGTTCGTCGATGAGTTGCATGGCGCGGATCTTCGGCGCGCCGGTCAGCGTTCCGGCCGGGAAGCAGGAGAGGAAGAGATCGACGGGACTGCGATCATCGCGCAGTGTTCCTTCGACGTTCGTGACGAGGTGCATGACATGGCTGTAGCGCTCGATGTGGCAGAAGTCGGAGACCGAGACCGATCCGCTGACGCAGACGCGCCCGAGGTCGTTGCGGCCGAGGTCGACGAGCATGAGGTGCTCGGCCTGCTCCTTCGGATCGGCCAAGAGCGCGCGCTCCAACTCCGCATCCTCCTCCTCCGTCGCGCCACGCGGCCGCGTTCCGGCGATCGGGCGCGTCTCCGCGCGCGTGCCGTCGACGCGCACGAGCATCTCCGGCGACGTGCCGACGAGCGTGCACTCCGGCGTGCGCAACAGGAACATGTACGGCGACGGATTGACCGAGCGCAGCACGCGATAGAGCGTCAGCGCCTCCGATTCCGGGAATGGAGTACTCCAACTCTGCGACAGGACGATTTGAAAGACTTCGCCTGCGGTGATCTCTTCCTTCGCCGCGCGCACCACGGCCTCGAAATCGGGACGCGGGATGTTCGGCGTGAAGACCACGTCAGCGATGCGCTCGGGGAATGCAAGCAGCTCGACACGCGCGGCGCGCAACCGCTCGATGGCGCGGTCGAGACGAGCATTCGCCTCTTCGAACGACGCGTGCGCATCGGAGGTGAAGAGATTGGCAATGACGTGGAGGCGTTGCTTCACGTGATCGAAAACGACGACGTTGTCGAAGAAGAGGAGGCGTGCGTCCGGAATGCCGCTCTCATTCGGATGGGTGTCGGGAATGCGCTCGGTCCAGCCGGCTACGTTGTAGCCAAAGAATCCGACTGCGCCTCCGAAGAACGGCGGAAAGGCCTCTTCGCGATAGACGCGCAGCGGCTGCAGCTCTGCGTCCAAAACCAGGGCCGGGTCGGGGGTGGTGGCGTCGAAGCGAAGGCTGCGGCGGCGGTCGAAGCCGACGAACGAGTAGCGGCCGACGTTCGCTCCCCGCTCGACGCTCTCGAACAGAAAGGCCTCGCCGTCGCCGGAGAGCGCCGCGAATGCCGCCACCGGCGTGATGGCGTCGGCGCTCAGCTCACGCGCGACGGGAACGATGTCGTAATCCTTGCGAAGATCATCCAGATTCATTTGCATGCCTCGAGAAAGAGCTCGTTTTGACGCACGGCCTGTGCGCGAAGAAGATCGAGTCCGGTGAAGGTTGCTCGCGATTCAACGCCATAGGCCGCGTTGATGATGGTATCGGCAGGCGGTAGCGCGATAGCAACGTTTCCCGGCAACGTGCTGATGACAAGATCGCCGCGCCATGACGACAACTTGTCGAGCGGCTGGGCGTCGAGCTTGCCGGACGTTCGATTGAAGACAGTGGCGGCGACTCCGGCTCGGCGAAGCGCAACGAGCGCCGCACGCGCAGTGCCGCCGGCGCCAACCACGGCCGAGCTGCGGGCGCTGACCTTGGCGATGAGCGCAGCGAATCCATCGACGTCGGTGTTGTCGGCGACGATCCGTCCCCCGATGCGAACGAGCGTATTGACCGCGCCCGCCTCGAGCGCGTTCGGCGCGATCTCTGCGCCAGTACGCTGCGCGAACGCGAGTGCCTCTTCCTTGAAGGGCGCGGTGACCGACAGCCCCTTAGGCGCAAACCGCTCTCCTCGGGCGAACGGCTCGGCGATGTCGGGAAAGTCGTCCGTCTCGAAGATCGCGTACGCCGCAGCGACTCCGCGCTCGCGAAAGATGGTGTTGTGAATGGCCGGCGATCCGCTGTGCACAGCGGGATCGCCGGTGATGGCGAAGATCGTATCGGCGCGCAGCGCATCGCGATGCGGTCCGTAAATCGCCAGGGCCCGATCGAGCGTCAACTGCCCGGGCGCCGCGGAGTGCGCCTCATCGACGCTGACGAACTGCATTGCCGATCCGAAGAACGGCGCAAGGATGCGCGCGTAAAGTCCGCGACCGCTCATGCCGATGACGGTGAGATCGGATCTCCCGTCAAGCAAAGCGAGCAACCGCGTGTTATCGGCGAAATCACGCGGCGTCACCGCCAGCTTCACGTGCGCGCAGCCCGCAGCGCGCATCGTTTGCACGAGCGACTCGACAGCCGTCATCCCGTCGTAATCGTGATGCGACAGGACGATCCGGTCGCGGGGAACGTTCGGAATCATGCCGCCCCACTCGACATCCACGAAGTCGATACCGGCAGCGAGCGTGGCGTTCACATCGACATGCCCGCCACCGCGGTTCGTGGCGATGACCGTCTTGCTCGTCGCCGCGCGCACGGCCGGCCAATCGACCGCGCGCCCACGGAAGGCGTCAGCGCGCAGCTCGATCGCGTCGTGATCGGCATCCAACGCACGGATCGCATCAATCGCGCCGTCGGGTGTTTCTTCAAGAATCGTAACGACCAGTTTCATCAAACAAAAACCTCTTCCCGATTCGAGAAGAGGTTGGCTGACCGTCAGAGTTTTTCGCGCCCCTTCCCAAACGCGGGGCGCATGCGCGCTGCCCGCTAGCTGCGGCGGAACCACCACGAGGCGCGAGACGCGTTCATCGGACTGCGAGGGTAACGGCGGAGGAGGAAGGTGTCAATATCGGAGAGATCAGAGAAGCAGAGATAAGAGATCAGAGAAGCAGAGATCGGCACCAGGTCATGATCTCTGATCTCTTGATCTCTGATCTCTTAGTCTCTGATCTCTTATCTCTAGTCTCTCCACCGTCCACGGATATCGGAGAATGACCGCCATGGGCCGTTGCATCTGCATCCTCGCCTTCTTACTCACTACCTGCGCTCCCCTGCTGCTCAATCCGCATGATCCCCGGTTGAACGCACGCGCCCCCGGACACTTTCGAGTCCGCTTCGCCACCAGCCAGGGCGAGTTCGTCGTCGAGGTGCAGCGCGACTGGGCGCCGATCGGCGCCGACCGCTTCTACAATCTCGTTACGCACCACTTCTTCGATGGCCAGCGATTCTTCCGCGTGCGCCAGGGTGTCTTCGCCCAATTCGGAATCCCCGGCAATCCTCGGCTTGCCCAAGCCTGGCGACTGGCGACGATCCCCGATGATCCCCCGCGGCAATCGAATACACGCGGCACGATCGCTTACGCGTTTACGATCGCGAACACCCGCGCGACGCAGATCTTCATCAACCTCGCCGACAACCGTTCGTACGATACCCAGGGCTTCACGCCGTTCGGCATGGTCATCTCCGGCATGGACGTCGCCGACCGCCTCTACTCCGGCTACGGCGAAACATCGGGCGGCGGAATGCGCGCCGGCCATCAGGACGCACTCTTCGCGGGTGGCAACGCCTGGCTCAATCGCAACTTCCCGCGGCTCGATTACATCCTGAGCGCGCGGTTGGAGTGATCCGCAAAGCAGCCCTTGAAGTCTGCGCGGCAGAAACAACGAAGCCGCACTTCACGCAACAAGAAGGTCGACGAACTTCGACCACCGCCCTGACAGCACTCGGGCGAGGACGCCCGAGTGCCCGCGGTCGAGACGACCGCACTCCTTGCGATGAGGAGTATGGGCGTCCCGCCTCGATGGTTGGATCCGTCATGCCCGCATTCTGGCGTGCGCCGTTAACGTCGCCGCATCATCCACCTGCTAAACTACGCAAAGCCCGCTCCCCAACACCAACTTGACGAAGTACCAACGAAAGGCATGCCCATGTCTGAATCGATGACCACTCATCCCTCGACGGCGGTCGCACCGCGGCGCGGCTGGCTGATCACGGCCACGATCGGTGTCGCTCTCGCAACTCTGGCGATGCTGACCATTGCTCTCGTGATGCTCGACAAGACACACTTCGGATGGATGGTCGGTACCTGGTTTCTCGAGATCATCTCTTCCGGCATGATCGCCGGCGGACTCGTCCTCCTCGCCGGCGCCGCCTTTCTGCCCGAGCGAAAGACCTGGCGAGGGATTTTGCTTCTGATCTGGGGCCTCGTCGCCGTCACCTCCCCGGCGTTCGGTCTCATGTTCCTGTTTCCTTGGGGCGTTCTCGCGCTGTCACTGCCTCTTATCATCGCGATTCTGATGAGGTTTTTTCGGACGCGGCGAGAGGGACAGTTTGCTGGGTAGCGTTATCATCACGGCATGAAGCTGCAGATCGTTCTCGAACCGAGTGATGAGGGCGGATATACCGCGTATGTGCCGACGTTGCCCGGCTGCATCAGCGAAGGCAACTCACGCGACGAGGCGCTGTCCAACATACGTGAGGCCATCGAGTTGTACTTAGAACCGGTGGACGACGACTTCGCTGCCACCGAAGGACTCGAGATCGCCGAGCTCGTCGTTTGATCAAGGTTCCGTACTCCGGCGGGACTGCGAAAGATCACCGTGCCAGCACACAAACCAATCAAGCGATCGACACTCGCCAAGCTGTTGTCCGATGCCGAACTTCCACTCGACGAGTTTCTTGGGTTGCTCTAGCTGAGTGGTTGCAACTCGAGCTTCACGTCGAAGTACTCCTCAATCGCAGAACGGATGTTCTCCATCGCCTCGGCCTCGGTGGCTCCTTGTGACCAGCAGCCGGGAAGTTCCGGGCAGCTCACAGCGAACCCTTCATCCGACTCGAGAAGCACCACTCGATAGCGCATCCTTCCTCCGCGACACTTCCATCCAATGTACTCTCCCTCCGATGCGGCCTCAACGCACCGAAGCGATCATCCTGCACACCTTTCCGGCTCGCGAGCGCGACAAGCTGGTCGTGTTTCTCACGCCGGACCACGGGAAGGTGAAGGGATATGCGTACGGTGCGCGGTCGATGCGGACGCGTTTCGGGGCTTCGCTCGAACCGCTGGCAAAGGTGCGCATCGGCTACGTCGAGCGCGAGAACGATGAGATCGTGCGCATCGAGTCGGTCGATCTGATCCGGTCGCTCTTTCCGGCGCAGCAGAACCTTGCGGCAAGTGTTGCGGCCTCCTATCTCGCCGAGACAGTCGACACGTTTGCGCAGTCGGGTGATCCGGCGGAGCTGATCTACCGGCTGCTCGATCGCACGACCGAGGCGCTGCTGGCGGGGGCGTCACCGCTGCATGTCGTCGCGTACGCTGAGGTGTGGACGTTGCGGCTGGCCGGAATCCTGCCGTCGCTGCGCAACTGCAACGTCTGCGATGAGCCGCTCGGGCGGCCGTTGCGGTTCGACGCACATGCACATGGATTCGTCTGCCCGAACTGCGCGCCCGGCGATGCGCAGGTGATCGCCAACGATGTCGCCGCGGCGCTCGACGCAATCATGCGCACTCCGGTTGGCGAGATCGCGGCGAGCGAAATTGCAGCGGATGTGTTGTTCGAAGTCCGCTCGCTGGCTGCGTTCTTCCGGCGTAATTTTCTCGGGCACGAGTTGAAGTCGTACGAGATTCTGAGCGGGGTGCTGCGGGATTAAGAAACGCAGGCGCCGGGCTAGATCCGCACCCCGCCACGTCCCTCGGCGATCAGCTCGCGGCCGTGATAGTGAAACTCGTTGTGTACGTCGAGCAGCAATTGGCGGCGTTCGACCCGCTCCTCCTCGGCGCGCGTGTAGACCGTCGCTTCGAGGAAGGCGGTGCCGTCGTCGCGTACATCGACTGACGGCAAATGCGTGACGATCAGTGCACGAACGATCTGCGCCGCCTGCATCCGCATCAGCGCGGCATCGTATTCGTCAGCGGTTGCGACCAGCCGCGTCATACGCCACGACGTCGCGCCGACGATGTCACTAATTACGAGCCAGTATTCAAAGACTGCCTCGGCATTCCTATCGACATCGAAAGCGTCGTAAACAGGGACTCCGCGCGAGCCCGCGATGAACGGCGTGCTCTCGTCGCCGATCACGTCGTAGCGGATCTCGCCGCGAACGCGCAGACCGGCCGCGCACTCGACCAGCGCCGCAGCCTGCATGGCCATGTGTGCCATCGGCGCAAGCGGGCCGGATGCGAATGCCTCGCGAAAGCGCGCGTTGGCGAGATCGTGTGCGCGGGCAATGCGCTCGCGCACACGTGTGACAGCCTCGATCGAAAGAATCGTCACTTGACCTGCTGCGTCCGGGCGAGGAACTGCTCGGCGCTCTCGAACCCGGTCAGACGCGATTGCGGCTGCTCGTGTCCCGACGAATCGATGAAGACGACTGTCGGCACGCCCACGATGGCGTAGCGCTTGGTCAGCTCCTTCACAACCGGGTCCTCAGCGTTCGTCAGATCCGCTTTGATGCGAGTGAAGCGGTCGAGCTCATGCGCCACGCGCGCGTCGCTGAACGTCTTCTCGTCCAGCTCCTTACACGGGATACACCACGTGGCGAAGAAATCGATGATGACCGGCTTGCCCTTCGCTGCCGTGAGTGCCGCGGCATCGTACTTCTGCCACTGCACTTCCGCACCTTTGCGCGGCGGGATGGCGAAGAAGATCCCGGCGATCAGCAACAGCGTCGCACACGCCAGCCGCATCGCTCTTCCCCGCGGTCCTCGGCTTG
>Ga0307470_10000038_pt1 | contig 96228 bp, 81 predicted proteins | sample atmos_gasesAM3C__FD_204565 | JGI IMG/M metagenome (GOLD analysis project Ga0307470, IMG submission 204565) | Hardwood forest soil microbial communities from Morgan-Monroe State Forest, Indiana, United States - atmos_gasesAM3C_05 | ecosystem: Environmental > Terrestrial > Soil > Temperate forest... | reverse complement strand
GCGCGATTGGACAACCTAGCCCCGCGCTGGGCGCGGGGTTGTGGATGCAGTAATCAGGTTGTGCGGCCGCGGAGGCGGCCGCCACAAGGAGCACGAGGTCAATGGACCAGATCCCGAGATCGGAACAGTTGTGGTGGCCGCCTCCGCGGCCACACATCCTCCGATCCACAACAACCCCGCGCCGAGCGCGGGGCTGCATTGTCCGGCGCGCCTCCGCGCGCTTGTACCGCGCCGCTTCGTGACGAGAACTCCTGACTGAAGCCGGTGCGTATGGGCCTCACGCCGGCTTCGCCGCGGCACAGGCACTCTTGTCCTTGCTACGCCTTCGGATGCGCTTTCCGGTACACCTCGATCAACTGCCAGTCGTTGAGGTGGGTGTACTTCTGAGTCGTCGAGAGCGACACGTGGCCGAGGAGCTCCTGGATGCCGCGGAGGTCGGCGCCGGCGTTGAGAAGGTGCGTGGCGAAGGAGTGGCGCATCGTGTGCGGGGAGATGCCGGAGCGGAGGGACGCCTTGCGGACGTAGCGGTCGAAGAGGCGTGCCACGCTGCGCGTGGTGATCCGCTGCCCGCGGTAATTGACGAAGAGGGCCGGCTCTTCGATGTCGGACACGAGCTCACCCCGCACCGCCAGCCAGGCGCGGATGGCCTCTTCCGCTTTCGAGCCGAACGGGACGATGCGCTCCTTCGATCCCTTGCCGCGGACTTTGACCAGCCGCGCGTTCAGCTCGACATCGTCGATATCGATGCCGGTCAGCTCGCTGATTCGCAGCCCCGAGGCGTAAAGCACTTCGAGGAAAGCCCGGTCGCGAATGCCGAGGGTGTTTGAGGTGTCGGGCTGTTCCAGGAGCAACACGACGTCGGAGGGCTGCAGGACCGCCGGGAGGTGTTTCTCCTTCCTCGGCGTGGCCACGCTGCGCGCGGGATTGGCCTCCAGCACCCCTTCGCGCATCAGGTACTTGAAAAACGACCGCAACGCGGAGAGGTGCTGGGCCGCCGAGGCGCGGGATAGCTTGCGCCGGGCCTGATACGCGAGGTAGGAACGGACGGCGAGGTAATCGACGCGCTTCAGATCGAGTTGATCGCGACCGAGGGTGAGATAGTCGTTGCAGAGGAAGGAAACGAACGACTCCAGGTCGTCGCGATACGCGTGAATGGTGTTGATCGAGGCGTTCCGCTCGTACGTGAGGTAGTCGAGGAAATCGCCGATCTCGTTCTGCACGCGCCCACCCTCCCGAAACCAGTGTACCGCGTTCGGCGTGGGGCGTTCGCTCACAAGATGAGATCAAGCCTCGTGCCGCGGGATCCCGGCGAGCAGTGAAAGTCAGCATGCGAGCAGTGAACGACTGCTCATGAGCAGAGAAAGTCAGCACGTGAGCAGTGAACGACTGCTCACGAGCAGAAAAAGTCAGCACGCGAGCAGGTGAACGACTGCTCGTGAGCAGAGAAAGTCAGCTCGTGAGCAGTGAACGACTGCTCATCAGCAGTGAAAGTCAGCACGCGAGCAGCGAACGACTGCTCATGAGCAGAGAAAGTCAGCACGTGAGCAGTGAACGACTGCTCGTGAGCAGAGAAAGTCAGCGCGTGACCAGTGAAAGACAGCTTCTGAGTTGTGATGGTCAACTCGCGAATTGTGAAAGCTGGTTCGCGATCCGAGAAAGTCAGCGCGTGAGGTTCAAAGTCCGACTCTCCACCCCCAACCCCCCACTCCCCACCCCCCGTGTGCTAGCGTACGCCCCCGCCATGGCAGACCAGATCCTGAAGAAGACTCCTCTGAACCAGCTCGAGCACGAGCTCGGCGGGAAGATGGTCGATTTCGGTGGGTGGGAGCTGCCGGTGCAGTTCAGCGGCATCCTCGAAGAGCATGCGGCGGTCCGCGAGCATGTCGGCCTCTTCGATGTCTCCCACATGGGGGAGCTGACGGTCAAAGGTCCCGAGGCGCTGGCGCTGTTGCAGCGCGCCACCTGCAATGACGTTTCGAAACTCGAGAACGGACGTGCGCAGTACAACGGGCTCCTCTACCCGACCGCGGGATTCGTCGACGACATCCTCATCTATCAAAACGCCGGCAACGACTTCTTCATCGTCGTCAATGCCTCGAACAGCGACAAGGACTACGAATGGATCGCTGACGCGGCCAAGGGGATGGACGTCGACGTGCGCAACGTGAGCGCCGATTACGCGCAGCTCGCGTTGCAGGGGCCCGAGGCCGAGCGGTTGCTGCAGCCGATGACGGACGTCGACCTCGGGCCGATGAAGTACTACCGCTTCGGCACCGGCAACGTCGACGGTGTCCCGGCCATCGTTTCCCGCACCGGATACACCGGCGAGGACGGATTCGAGATCTATGTCGCTCCTTCCGAGGGGCCGCGGATCATGCGCAAGTTGATCGACGCCGGCGCGAAGCCGTGCGGCCTCGGCGCGCGCGACACCCTCCGTCTCGAAGCGAAGATGGCCCTCTACGGCAACGACATCGACGAGACGACGACACCCCTGGAGGCCGACCTCGGCTGGATCGTCAAGGTCGAAAAGGGCGACTTTTTTGGACGTGACGTGCTGCAGCGCGAAAAGGCCGAGGGGCCGCGGCGGAAGCTGGCCGGGTTCGAGATGGTCGACCGCGGCATCGCCCGCCACGGCTATCCAGTGGTCGACGGCGGCGAAGAGGTTGGGGTCGTAACCAGCGGTACGCACTCGCCGACATTGAAAAAAGCGATCGGACTCGCATATCTTCCGCTCGACAAATCGGCGCCCGGAACCGAATTCATGGTCCTCATCCGTGGAAAAGAGACCAGGGCGCGCGTCGTTCCCACGCCGTTCTACAAGCGCGCGAAGTGACCGAAGGAGCGAACCATGACACCTGAAGACAGCAGGTACGCCAAGAGCCACGAATACGTTCACCCCGAGGCAGGCGACGTGGTCGTCATCGGCATCACCGACTATGCGCAGAAGGAACTGGGCGACGTCGTGTTCGTCGAGCTGCCAAGTGTCGGGACCGAGCTGGAGCTTGGCGACGAGTTCGGCAGCATCGAATCAGTCAAAGCAGTCTCCGAGCTTTTCTCGCCGGTCTCGGGCGAAGTCATCGAAGTCAACGAGGCGCTGAACGACAAACCGGAGCTGGTCAACACGGACCCGTACGGCGACGGCTGGATGATGAAGATGCGCCTCAGCATCCCCGAAGAGGTCGACGAGATGATGACCGCCGAGGAGTACGAGGAGTACATCGAAAAGGAGTCCGGGCACTGAACACTTGCCTTTCCAATGCCCCTCCCTGATCCCCTGACAGACCAACACCGCTACATCTCCAACGCCTCGCAGGACGTGAGCGAGATGCTCGAGGTGATCGGCGTCGATTCGATCGATCGCCTCTTCGAGACCATTCCCAACGACGTCAAGCTGAAAGAGCTTCTCGACATCCCCGGCCCGTGGTCGGAGATCGAGTCGCGACGGTGGTTTCGCGCGCTGGCCGCGAAGAACAAGACCGCCGTCGATCACATCTCGTTCCTTGGCGGCGGCGCATACCTGCACTACCAGCCGGCCTGCATCGATCAGCTTCTTCTGCGTGCTGAGTTCCTGACGTCGTACACGCCGTATCAGCCGGAGGTCTCGCAGGGGACGCTGCAGTCGATCTTCGAATACCAGACCCACCAGTGCCTGCTGACCGGTCTCGACGTCGCCAATGCATCGCTCTACGACGGCTCGACGGCGCTCTGCGAAGCGGTGCTCCTGGCCGAGCGCGTCGTCCACAATCGTTCGAAGGTCGTGATCGCGAAGTCGGTCCATCCGCAATACACGGAGACCGTCCGCACGTACGTTCAGAACCTCGGCTACGAGGTCGTGGAAGTCGGCTGGACGGAGGATGGCCGGATCGATGCCGCCGCGCTGCGCGAGGCCTGCACGAGCGATGTCTTTGCGGTCGCGGTCCAGTCGCCGAACTTCCTCGGCGTGATCGAGGACTACGACGCCGTCGCCGCGATCGCCGACGCCGCCGGCGCGGTGAAGATCGCCGTCATCGCCGAGGCGACATCGCTCGGGATTCTCACGCCGCCCGGCGCGCACGGCTTCGACATCGCGGTTGGCGAGGGTCAGGCCTGGGGCATTCCGACACAGTACGGAGGGCCCTTCGTCGGATTCATGGTGGTGAAGGACGCGCTGAAACGGCACATGCCAGGCCGGCTGGTCGGCGAGACCGTCGATGTCGACGGCCGCCGCGCCTATGTGCTCACGCTGGCCACACGTGAGCAACATATCCGCAGGGGGAAGGCGACGTCCAATATCTGCACAAACGAGGCTCTGATCGCCCTCGGCGCGAACATGTACCTCTCGCTGATGGGCAAGGAAGGCCTGCGCGAGGTAGCGCAGCAATGTGTACAGAAGACCGCCTACCTGCGCAGTAAACTGCACATTATTGCGTCCGTGACGCTGCCATTCAACGGCCCGGTGTACAACGAGTTCGCGGTACGGACGCCGTACCCGTCCGCGCAGATCCTGGCCGATCTGGAGCACGAGAAGATCCTCGGCGGCATCCCGTTGGGTCAGTTCTACGACGGACACGAGAACGACTTCCTGGTCGCCGTGACCGAGTTGCACACCCGTGAGCATCTCGACCACTTTGTTGCCGTGCTGACCGCGGCGATCTCGAGGGAGAGGCGATGAGGGGCGGTCGCGCGGTCGCGGGGTCTCGCGGTTACGCGGTCTCGGAGTGGTGTGCCGCGAGACCACGCAACGATCTCTACTCTTGTGGCGGCCGCCTCCGCGGCCGCACATTCCTTTCCCGCTCAAAACCCCGCGCCGAGCGCGGGGCTGGATTGTCCAGGCGCGCCTTCGCGCGCGTCCAGCACGGCTTCCAGATGCAACCGAAACGTCCAATCTCAAATCGCCGGCGAAGCCGGCGTGAGAACTGTAGCCACTGGCTTCAGCCGGTGGTTCTCGAGTTCTTTCCCAGTCCGAGCCCGCTTGAGCGGGCGACAGACTCGCGGTTCATGCGTTCTCTTCCCTGTCGCCCGCTACGCGGGCTTGCAATATGGGCGGTGCTTGAAACCCCCGGCTGGAAGCCGGGGGCTACGGATCTCAGGCTGGCTTCGCCAGCGATCCGCAAACATGAATCCTGCAATACGTACCCTGAGCGTCGAAATGCCACCGCGAGACCGCGAGACCGCGCAACTCCGCTACCAAGGCGGACCCCTTCACAATCATGACTGCCACGATCGACAAGAACGGTGTAGGCCTCATCTTCGAGCATTCGAAGCGCGGACGGCGCGGGTACAGGCTTCCGGCGCTCGATGTGCCGGAGGCGAGTGACGCTCTGCCGGCATCGCTGGTGCGAAGCGAGATCGCGGATGAAGTCGAAGTCTCCGAGGTCGACGTCATCCGGCACTTCACGCGGCTGTCGAAGCTCAACGTCTCCATCGACGCCGGGCTCTATCCGCTCGGCTCGTGCACGATGAAGCACAACCCGCGGCTCAACGAGGAGATCGCGCGCACGCCGGGCTTCGCGCTGTCGCACCCGCTGCAGCCCGACCACCAGGTGCAGGGCAACCTGGCGCTGCTATGGCACATCGAGCAGACGCTGATCGAGATCTTCGGGATGCCGCGCGTGACGTTGCAGCCGGTGGCGGGCGCGCACGGCGAGCTGACCGGAATCCTCATGGTTCACAAGGCGCTGTCGACGAGCGGCAACGCCCGCAAGTACATCCTGATCCCCGATTCGGCGCACGGCACGAACCCGGCCTCGGCGGCATTCGCCGGGTATCAGATCAAAGAGCTGAAGTCGAACAGCCGAGGGACCGTGGACATCGACACGCTGGCCGCGGCAGTCACCGAAGACGTGGCCGCGTTGATGATCACGGTGCCCAACACCCTCGGCGTTTTCGAGAGCGACATCAAACGCTTCGCCGACATCCTCCACGAGAAGGGTGCCTATCTCTACTGCGACGGCGCCAACCTCAACTCGTTCGTCGGCATTGCCCGGCCCGGAGACATGGGGATCGACGTCATCCACTCCAATCTGCACAAGACCTTCTCCACGCCGCACGGCGGCGGCGGCCCAGGGGCGGGGCCGGTGGGTGTCTCGAAGCGGCTCGTGCCGTTCCTGCCGACCCCGACGATCGAGCGCCGCGATGACGGGACGTTCTATCTCGACCATGGTCACCCCGAGTCGATCGGCCGCGTGCGGGCCTTTAACGGCAACTTCAACGTGCTCGTCCGCGCGCTGACGTACATGCGCTCGATGGGTCCGGACGGCCTGCGCCGGATCGCCCAGATCGCCGTGCTGAATGCGAACTACATCCGTGCGCGTCTGCGGGGCTCGTATCACCTGCCGTACGACGCGCCGTCACTCCACGAGGTCGTCTTCAGCGACAAACTGCAGACGCCGAAGGACGTCCACACGCTCGACATCGCCAAGCGTCTGATGGACTACGGCTTCCATCCGCCGACGATTTACTTCCCCCTGATCGTGGCCGGGGCGCTCATGATCGAGCCGACCGAGAGCGAGCCGAAAGAGGAGCTGGACGCCTTCTGCGACGCCATGATCGCCATCGCCAAAGAATGCGAGGAGCGTCCCGAGCTCGTGCGCAGCGCGCCGCACACGACCCCGGTGCGGCGGCTGGACGAGGCTCGCGCAGCGAGACAGCCTGTGCTGCGTTGGCGCCGGTAATTGCGCTTCGCGCGTTGTCTGCGGCTTCGCCGCGACGGAGCGCTGCCGTCTCGGCGGCTGGCTCGGCGGCGTCCCGCCGCCGACCTGGCAGACCCCCAACATTCGCTGGTAACCATGCTTCTCCGGCCGCGCGCGTCACGAACAGCCATTACGCGTAGACAGTAATGGCGAGCTTCGCGAACCTTGCCAGTATCGAGGATTGCCACGCGTTCGATGGCGGTTACGTGCTTGGGCAATCGGTCGAGAACGACTACGCGCCGCAGCGCAGACAACCGACAACTGACAACTGACAACCGACAACTGCCAACCAAACCGACCAACTGACCACCAACCGACAACCGACAACCGACAACGCGGCGAAGCCGCAGACCAAGTAAACTCATCCAAGTGCGTCCCTACGACGACGACGATACTGACGACTTCAACAAGACGCTTTCCCTGCGTCGTCTGCCGGAGTCTGCGACGACGTTCGCGGACAAACGCTTCACCACGGAGCGCCGGGCACAGACGAGCCCTCGCACTCTTTTCGTCACGGTCATCGTCATCGCCATCCTCTATGTGGCCAAGCCGGTATGCGTTCCGATCGCGCTGGCGATCCTTTTCGCGTTTCTCCTCACGCCGATCATCGCGCTCCTCGAACGAACCCCGCTTCGCCGCACCGGAGCGATCGTCCTATCCCTCGGCCTCATCGTGACCGGCCTCGGGTTCGGCGGGTGGTGGCTGTACCAGCAGTTCAACGACGTGGCCAAGGAGTTTGCTGATCCGGCGACGAGCGCGAATATCGAACTGCAGCTCAAGAAACTCAGTTTTCTGAAAGGAAACAAGGGCGGCACGTTCGCACCGTTTGCCTTGGTCGAAAAGACACTCCAGCGCGTTACGGAGGCGACCGCCGACAAGCAGGAGCGCGCGGACCTCAAGGTGCGTGTCATCCCTGACCGGAAGGACTTCACGGACCGCTACAAGACTTTTGCGCCGACGATCGAGTTCGTCGCCGCAGCCTTCCTCGTCGTCGTGCTGGTCTTCTTTCTGTTGCAGGACCGCGAGCAGATGCGGGACAAGATGTTGCGGCTGGCCGGGCGCGCCCACCTCACAGTGACGACGCAGGCCATCGGCGAGACATCGGATCGCATCAGCCGATACCTGCTGACCATCGCTCTGCTCAACGTCGGTTTCGGCGTTCTGGTCGGTTTCGGCCTTTTTCTTCTGAAGGTGCCGCACGCGCCGCTGTGGGGCGTGCTGGCCGGCCTGTTCCGGTTCATCCCCTACGTCGGCGCGGTGCTGAGCGCGGCGCTGCCGACGTTCCTCTCGATCGCCGTCTTCCCGAACTGGTACGTGCCGCTGGCGGTCATGGGCCTCTTCGTCCTGACCGATCAGCTCATCGGAGGGTTCGTCGAGCCGATCGTGGTCGGTCATCGCGTCGGCGTCTCGCCGGTGGCGCTCCTGGTCTCGGCGATTTTCTGGGGATGGCTGTGGGGACCGGTCGGTCTGCTTCTGGCCACTCCGATCTCCGTCTGCCTGACGGTCGGCGGTGAGTTCATTCCGGCGCTGCGCATCTTCTCGATCATGTTCGGCGCCGAAGATCCGCTGGAGGGCTATCTCAGCTTCTACAACCGCCTTCTGCTGCGCGACCGCACCGGCGCCATCGCCATCGCCGACCGCCACGCGGAGACCGACACGATGGAGGAGATGTTCTCGGACCTTTTCATCCCGACACTGACGTTCGCGCAGGAGGAGCTCGACCGCAAACGCATCTCGCCGGCCAATGATCACTTCATCAAGGACGTGATCCGCGAGCTCATTATCCGCTTCGGCGACCGCAACGCTGGTGTCCCCGATCCGGAGCGTCACATCGTGGCGGTTTCGGTAGCCAGCGAGCGTCTTTCCCTGGGAACGCTGATGCTGACGCAACTGCTCCGCGAGGAAGGGTTCTCGATCGACTACTTCACCGACCTGCCCGACCAGGAGCTTCTCTCGTTCATCGGTGAGGTGATGCCGGAGGCCGTCTTCGTCTCCTGCACGAATGTCGATCACATGCAGGCAGGCCACGGACTGCTGCAACTGCTGGCCGCCACGTTCCACGAGCTGACGATCGTCGCCGGAGGATCAGCCTTCGCCAGTGATCGCGCGAAAACCCTTTCCGCCGGGGCGACCTACGTCCCCACTACGCTCACCGAGGCAAAGGAAGACTTCCTGTCGAGACGCAAAGCGGCGCGGCGGAAATCATCGCGATCGATCACCTTCAGCGGGACGCGTTTCCGAGTGCCGCCGACGGCGTAACGGCTGCGCTTCGCGCGTTGTCGGTTGTCGGTGATCTGCGCGCCGCGCGTTATCGGTATTCGGTTGTCTGCGCGGCGCGTTGTCGGTTGGCTGCGGTATGGCAGCGTCGTCAGGTCTCGTTGTCGGCAGCGCGGGCTCGCTGTTCGAGGTATTGCCACTCCGACAAGCGACCGTCGAAGGCTCGGCAAGCTTAAATCCGTGACCACGCGCGCCGCAGCGCGCAGACAACCGACAACCGACAACGCGCGCAGCGCAGATCACCGACAACGCGGCGCAGCCGCAGACAACGCGCGTAGCGCAGTCACCCCGGCGGCCAGCCGAAGTTGCGTCCGCCGAGAAGGTGGAAGTGGATGTGGAAGACCGTCTGGCCCGCCGCTTCGCCGTGATTGACGACCAGCCGGTAGCCTTCGGAATTGAGCTGAAGGCTGCGGGCAATCTCTGAGGCTCGCACCATCGTCATTCCGACGATCGCCGCGTCCTCCTCGGTCAGGTCGTCGAGCGAAGCGATGTGCTTGCGCGGGATGACCAGCACGTGGGTCGGTGCCTGCGGATTGATGTCGTTGAAGGCAACGGCGACGTCGTCTTCGAAGATCTTCTTCGCGGTGACCTCACCGCAGGCTATGCGGCAAAAAAGGCAACGGTCATTTGCGGCCATGGCGCGATAGTACGACAACGCGCTCGATGCCGGCCAGATCGTTGATGACTCCGGTGATCTCGTAGCCGCCCGTGACCTGACGGACATCGTCGATCTGACCGAATCCGATCTCCATCAGGACGACGGGCGCGCGCTGCCCGCCGAGGATACGCTCGATCAGTTCCGTTCCGCGCGGACCCGGCGTCAGAGCGCCGCGTGGCTCGTGGTCGCGCACCTCGGTTGCCAGCGTCTCGTAGGCGGCGGCCGGGATGTACGGTGGATTCGAGACGATGAGATCGAACTGGCCGCGGACGGCCTCGAACGCGTCGGACGCGGCGAACAAGACCCGCGAGTCGTGCGCGCGTGCGTTGCGCCGGGCGACAGCGAGAGCCGCGAACGAGACGTCGATCGATGTAACGCGGAGATCCGGACGTTCCCGTTCCAGCGAGACGGCTATGCAACCGCTGCCGGATCCGATGTCGAGTACGCGCGCACGGTCTGGCGCCAGTGCGATGGCGGCTTCCACGAGAAACTCCGTCTCGGGACGTGGAATCAACACGCGGTCATCGACAAAGAACTCGCGGCCGAAGAACTCCGCACGCCCGCGAATGTATTGCAGCGGTTCGCCGCGGATCCTGCGCGCCATGACCACGTCGAGCGCCGCAGGATCGATCCGTTCCTCGCCGTGCGCGAAGAGCCATGCCTGCGACCGGCCGGTGACCTCGGCGAGCAGAACATCGACGTCGCGCGGGTTGACGCCGCCTGCCCGGGCCACCTCCCGGAATCGCTCTCGAATGGATGCGATGGTTTCGATTACTGCGCCTCGCGCACCTGCAGTTTGCCTGTTTCGCCGGTCATCTCCACCGTCCCCTTTCGCTCGAGCTTCCCCCATCCGGTACGCATGCCGGTGACAGCGGTCTTGATCGACTTCAGGACGACGGCGTACATGAGCTGGCGGTAGAGAAAGCGCTGCCAGAAGAGCCAGATCAGTGGGCGTGGATCCTCGCGATCGAGCTTGTATGCCACCAGCGATCCGATCAGCTCGAGGACGAAAAAGAAGGCGTACATGAATCCGACGAGGTACAGCGAAGCCAGCGCGTTCGGGAGGGGCTGCCAGTCGCCGACAAGGCGGCCGCCGAAGCCGCGCGCCCAGGCGCGGATGACGTTCCCGAGCGACCAGAGGATCTGCAGGTCGACCAGCGGCGATAGAACTTGAAACCCGACCTGGAAAAGCCAAAGCGTTGGCAGCATGACGCGGCCGAAACAGCCGTAACGGCCCATGGCGCGGCGGTGCTTCCAGAGCGCCTGAAGGGTGCCGAAGGCCCAGCGGAAACGCTGTTTGAAAAGCGAGCGGATGCTATCCGGTGCCTCGGTGTATCCAACGGCGTTGGACTCTGTCTCGATCCGCCATCCAATCCGGCGGATCCGCCACGTGAGATCCATATCCTCGGCCATCGTGTCGGTGGTGTAGCCGCCGGCGTGCATGATGGCTTCACGCCGCCATGCGCCGACCGCCCCGGGCACGACGGTCACGGAATTGATGATCGCGTACGCCCGGCGGTCGAGGTTCTGGCTGGTCACGTACTCGATCGACTGCCAGTGGGTCAGAGGATTCACCCGGTTGCCGACCTTGACGTTTCCGGCGACCGCGCCGACGAGCGGTTTGACGAAATGACGAACGAGCTTCTCGATGGTGTCGCGCGCGAAGATGGTGTCGGCGTCGAGGGCGATGATGATCTCTCGCGTGGCCATGGCAATGCCCAGGTTGAGAGCCGATGCCTTGCCGCCGTTCGGCTGAACGAGAAGCGTCACGGTGTCGCCAAAGTTTGCGCGGACCTGGCCCGACGTGTCGTCGGACGACCCGTCATCGACCACGATGATCTCCAGCGGCTCGTAGCCGGTCGCCAGAACGGCACGGATCGTATTCACGATCACCGTTTCCTCGTTGTACGCGGCGATGACGACGCTCACGGCCGGACGGTAGGATTCATCGAACGACTCGCGGCGCTCGCGCCATTTGGCGATCAGAGCCAGGATGATCACGAAGATGACGCGTAGCGTGCCGAGGATGATCGCGGTCACGAAGGCGATACCGAGAAACAGCTCGAAGAGATAGATCGCTTCGAAGACGATCCGGTCGCTGGCAAGCATCAGCGTGTCGGAGGACTTGACCGGCGGATTGACCACATCGCGAGTCGAGTCGATGAGCGTCGAAACAGGGACAAACGTATAGCCCAGTTTGTGAAGCTCTCTGACGAGAATCGGAATCAGCCGCACTGTCTCGGCCCGGTCACCGCCGGCGTCGTGCAGGAGAATGCAGCTTCCCTTCTCACCTCCCTCGATGAGTTGCTGGCGTACGGTCACCCACATGTCTTCAGCCTTGCGGTGAAGGATCGAACCGTCGGGCATCCGCTCGGCCGTGTTCCAGTCTTGTGAATCGATGAACTCCAGGACGGTGATGTAGTTGAGATTCGACGCCAACACGATCGGCTTCACTTCGAAATCAGCCGTCGGCTCCGCGTCGGCGTTGTACGGCGGGCGGAAAAGAAGCGTCGAGCGATGCAGGATGCTCTCGAAAACACGACGGGTCGCGTTCAGCTCCAGGCGAGCTTCCGCGTCGCCGATCACCGCGATGTTCGGATGCGTGTACGTATGATTCCCGATCTCATGTCCCTCGGCCCAGATGCGGCGGACAAGACCGGGATTCCGTTCCGCATTCTGACCGATGAGGAAGAACGTGGCCGGCACGTGCAGCGCCTTCAGCTCGTCGAGAATAGGAGCGGTGTAGGTATCGGAAGGTCCGTCGTCGATCGTCAGCGCGATCATCTTCGGTTTGTAGCCCGTCCGGCTTATGACGTACGACGTCGGAAACTTGTGATAGCTCTCGTCGAGCGCGAGGCCGGTTTGAGGGTCGATCTCCAGCGAGCGCGCCCCCTTGGTCGGCAACTGGTCGACGTGCGCGATCTCGCCTTCGCCGACGAACTCGACATCGAATGGAAAGGTAGGCTCCTGCAGCGCCGTCATGTCCGGCCGCTGGTTGAGGTTGCCGCGATGAATGAATGACCAGATCGACGGATCGGACGAGCCCAGAACCCAGATAGCCATCCCACGGACGCTGTAGTTCTGTGCGATCAGCCACTGGTTCGCGGCCGTGACGGCATCGAGCATCCAGACCTCGTGCCATTTCAGGTCATCGTCCTGGTAGCGAAACGTTGGATTGAGCGTTTCGTCATCAAAGTCGATTATGTCCTCCGGCTTCTCTCCCTGCCGGTAGTCGTGAGCGGCAACTAGAGCGCCCTGGTACGTCAGCGGCTCGGCCCAGTCGCGGCCCTCCATCCAGTCGTATGCGTAGTTGGCGATGCCGATGACGAGCTTTTCGCGAGGGATGCCGTGCACGGGATCGACCGCGCGCTGCACGATGTCGCGATACCAGGAGATCGACGCAATGGCACCAGGAATGGGACTGTTCTCCGAGTGCTCGTCATAGGCCATGACCACGACGAAGTCGCAGACGGATGAAACAGCGCGCCAGTCGAGGGTACCCCCCTTTGCCCGCAAGTCGCTCTTCGCTTCCAGATCAATGCTGACAAGTAGTTTTTTCGCGGCGAATGCCGTTCTCATCCGGGTGAGGAATGGAATGAGAAGGGGATAGTCGGCCGGCTCGAGATTCTCGAAGTCGACGTTGATCCCCTGGAAACCACGGTCGAGGCACCAGTTCTTCAGCTTGAGGATCGTGCTCTGCTGCAACGCGGGGTCGTGCAGAAAGACATGAAGGCGCTTCGGATCGAAGGCTCCTGACCCATTTGCCGAGATCTCCGCGTTGCTGAAGACGGGCACGACGTTGAGGTTGTTCGCCCGCGCGATCTTCAGCACGTCAAGGTTGTGCGGCGTGAGAAGCGGGTCCCAATCGTGAAAGTCGAGTCCTTTCGCATCGGAGCTGAGGTGAACCCAGACCGGCAGCAAATGGGTCATCCGGTTGGCGTTGGCCTGCAGCGAATGGAGGCCGGTCTCCTGCCAGGGCGCGTAGAACGCCGCCACGATGCTGTTGCCGGTCTCGGTTGTGCGAATGGGACCCCTGGCCTCGCGCGCGTGACGGTCATTCCAGTCTTTGCTGATACTTGCGAGAAGGCGTTCCCGGTCGCGTTTGAGAAGGTACTGCGCGCGCGCCTGCCGGTGTGCCGGGGCACGCAGGCCTCGCACAATCGCCAGTGTGATCCCTCGAAACCCTGGCAGGAGCGGCACAGTAAAGAGGCTTACGAGCCAGGCGCTGACGATGAGCACCGCCACCAGCCCCAGCAGGGTGCCGATGCGCTTCACCCACCACCAGCGGCGGAGGCTGGGATCGAAAAACACTGCTCGGTCGGTCATTGGTCGCGAATGGTGATCATACAGAACCGGAACCTCCCCGAAGGCATTCTGCGCAACCCGGAACGTGTTAGGCCGTAAGACCTCATCATGAGTCAGACCGTTATCGAGGTCTCGGGCCTCAAAAAGCAGTATCGGTCATCCGTCGGGCGCTCGCGCATCACCGCCCTCGATGGCATCGACTTCGCCGTTCGCGAAGGCGAGCTTTTCGGACTTCTCGGTCCGAACGGCGCCGGCAAAACGACGGCCGTCAAGATCCTTCTCGACCTCACCCGCCCCACCGCCGGTGAGGCGCGCATCAGCGGCCTTCCGGCCGGAAACCCCGAGAGCCGGCGCCGCGTCGGCTATCTGCCCGAGGGCCACAAGATCCCGGGCTACCTCACCGCGCGTCAGGCGCTGGGGATCTTCGGAAAGATGTCGGGACTGGACGATGCCACGATCAAACGCCGCTCGCTGGAGTTGCTCGAGAAGCTGCGCATCGCCCAATGGATCGACGTCCGCGTCAAGAAGTACTCGAAGGGGATGACCCAGCGCCTCGGCCTGGCCATCGCACTCCTGCACTCGCCGCATGTGCTGTTGCTCGACGAGCCGACGGACGGCGTTGACCCGGTCGGCCGCCGCGAGATCCGCGACATCCTCCGTGCCGAGGCGGCCGCGAACGGTACGGCGGTGCTGCTCAACTCGCATCTGCTGTCGGAGATCGAGTTGACCTGCGACCACGTGGCTGTTCTTCGCAGCGGCAAAGTGGCCGCGGCCGGCAGCATCGAGGAGCTGACCCGCCGCGCGGCGAAGTACAAATTCGTCCCTGCCGCTCCGGTCGATGACGCGCTCGTTGGCGCATTTCGCGAGACCGGCGCCGGCGTGGAGCGCGTCAACGGCCACCTGTTGCTGACGGTCGATGACGTGGCACACCTCAACGCGCTGGTCGACAGGCTTCGCGCCGGCGGCGGCCTGCTGGCCGAGCTCTCACCTGTCCGTTCCACGCTCGAAGACGTGTTCGTCGATCTCGTCCGCGCCGTCGACCCGGGCGCGCAGCCGTCGGTCGAAGGAGGGGCGCGATGAAAGTCCTGATGGCGAATATCGAAGATGTCATGCGCGAAGCGGCGGCGCGATGGACGCTCGTGGCCTACTTCTTCCTCTCGACGATCTTCATTCTCATCTTTGCCTCGGCCATCAACCTCGACATCGTCGATGGCGCGCTGGCCGGCGCCAAACTGTTCGGAAAACAGGTCGAAGTCAACGGCTCGATGTCGATCGAGAAGCTGGTCATGGGGTTCGAGTCCGGCTTCTCGGGCGTCCTCTACGTCCTCTGCACCTTCCTGGCGATCTTCGCCACGGCTCACCTCGTGCCGCGCATGCAGGAGAAGGGGACGATCGATCTCTACCTCTCGCGGCCGGTGTCGCGGGTGAAGCTGATCCTGTCGCGCTACACGGCGGGGCTGATCCTGGCCGGCAGCAACGTTCTCTACCTCATCGGTTCGATCTGGGTGATCGTGGCCTGGAAGACACACGTCTTCCATCCGAGATTCTTCCTGGGCGGCGGCGTGATCCTCTTCCTCATCGCCACGCTTCTGGCATTCGCGTTCCTGATCGGCGTCATCACCTCGTCGACAGCGGTCTCGATCATGGCTACTTACGGCGTCTTCTTCTTCGGCGTGATGCTGGCCGGCCATGCTCGCATCGAGGCGGCGCTGTCGAAAGAGTGGCAGGCGGCAGGGATCAAGCTCCTCTACTGGATCATGCCGAAGACCGCGGAGCTGGCGACGGCGGTAGTGGCGTACGTCGCCGGACCTCAGATGCACAACGAATTTCTGCAGATCAAGGCTGCGCCGTTCATCAGCACGGCGATCTTCGGATTGGTATGTCTCGTTCTCGCTTCCTGGTTGTTCCAACGAAAGGAGTTTTAAATGAAAAGGCAGTTTGTTGCATTGGCGATCCTCGCGCTGGCGCTCGCTCCGGCCGCGTTCGCAAAGAATGACGCCATATCACTCATCCCGAACGATGCCGTGTCCGTAGGCGTCGTCCGCCTGGCCGACATGCGCAGCAGTCCGCTCTCGGCGTCGCTGTTCGCGCAGACAGCGCACATCAGCAACGCTGGCGACGCGGAGAAGTTCCTCGCCGAAGCCGGCCTGCAGCCGACGAAGGACGTCGACGTCGTGGTCTTCGCAACGTCGCCGCGTACTAACCTCGGCAGCGACGCTGATTTCCTCATCGCCGCCGACGGCCGTTTCAACGTCGAACGACTGACCAATGCTCTGGTGGCCCGTGGTGCCGTGAAGAAGTCGTCCGCGAACGGGGTCTACCTCGTCATGCCCGACAAGAGCAGCGATAGCAGCCATCAGGGCGTCGTTGCCTTCCCGGACGGGCACCTGGCGCTGGCCGGCAGCGAAGCGGCCGTCATCAAAGCGCTGGCCAGCCGCGCCGCGGGCGGGACGACATTTGCCACCGCCAGCGGCCTGGGCCGCGACATGGCTCGCGTCGACTCGCATGCGACTGCGTTCGTCGTCGTGGACGTGCCTCGCGCGCAGCGCATCACCGGCGCGCCGAAGATGGGCGGCAACAGCTCGCAGTCGCAGGCGCTCGGCACCGCACTGAAGAACGTCTCCACCGTCGCCATCTGGGCCACCGACACCGGCGATTCGCTGAAGCTGAACGCCATTGGCCTGTCGAGCGATGCCGAGACCCTTGGATTGGTTGAAGACACGCTTCGGGGCGCGCTGTCGGCCATGCGTCTGGCCAGTCAGGATAAGGCGCCCGAGATGGTCTCGCTGCTCCGCAAGTTCACGGTGACGCGGACGGACAGCTCGGTCTCGATCTCCGGCAGCATTCCGGCGGAAACGTTCAAGACGTGGGCGGCCAAGGCGCAGTCGCACTCGAGCACGCGGTAGGCGCCTGAACAGCAGTGGCAGCGATCCGGAGTGCGGTCACGATGCCGCACTCCGGATCTAATGCTCGGTCCGATGCCTCGGCAGCAGCTCCGGTCCCACCGAGAATGCCGGGGCCATCGTCACCGTCGTCGTGTTGCCTGCGACGTCGGCGAGATCAAACTTGAGGTCGACCAGGCTGCGATCGACGTTCGCCACGCCGGCGAGATCGACGCGATAGAGAATCCCCGCACCACTCGCCGTATCTTCGGTGACCTGCGTCGCCGTGAGAGGCCGCCAGGCGGTCTCGCCACTGTAGCGATATGACACCTGGGTTGCATCACCGCGAATCGGTTGATAGATCCGGTTGAAGAGGGCGCTGAGGCCGAAATCCGCGGCGGAAAAGAGAAGAGAACCACTGCCGTGCGGCTCGAGACGGGTGACCAGCAAGCCGCTGCCATCGAGCATCATCATCGTCGTTAACGACGGCGGTAGATAGTCGGCTCGCGATGCGTCGATGGCCATCGAGATTGTGGTCGTCTTGTTCACGCCCGGGTAGAGCGTTCCCTGGTTTGTTGCCTCGACACGGTACGGACCCTGTGGCCCAACGATCTGTGTTGAGTAGCCGCCGTTCAGGATCGGCGCGCCGTTTCGGTCGTAGAGCGCCGTGACGGTGTTGTCGCGATCGACAACGCGCGTCTCGCCTAGCGGACCGAGCAAGTCGGTTGTCACCAGCGCGCGCAGACCCAGGGTGCTCAATCCTCCTGCCGGCGTGAAGAACGACGTCGGAAAGCGCGGGCCGAGGCCGAACTCGTAGGTTGATCCGCTATAGGTCCAGGGAAGCAAGCCGGCCGCCGAAAGGCTGACCAGCTTGTCGTTGCTCACATGCAACATCGGGGTCGTGTATTGCGTGACACCGTCGGTGATCGCGCTGAACGTCAGGCCATAGGTGTAGTTCGGGTGAACGTCAGGCGAGATGAACACCCGCGCGTTGACGACCGGCGCGTCGACGATGCTGAGCACCGCGGCCAGCCCGGACGATCCCGTGCTCGTTGCCACAAGCGCGCTGAGGCGCCGGTCACCGCGTGACGCCGGCGGTACACCGAACTGCACCGTGCCACCGCGTAGCGCGCTACCGCCGGTCGTCAGCGAAGAATCGGCCGTTACTCCGATCAGCGGCGGGTGCTGCACTACGTAATAGTCCTTCGCGACCGGGTCGATGAGCGTTTCGTAGAGCAACAGCGTTTTTTGCGCCGAGATGTCGGAGAGGCGCATCGTGTGGACAGTGCTCCATGGAAAACTCAGTGCCATGATTCCGCCCGGAGGGCCGCCGAGAAGGATGCGGCCCGAGCTCGCGTAGCCGTTGCCGGCAAGCGGCTGTCCTGTCTCCCGCAGTGCCCCGAGCGTGATCGTGTGTGGGATGTCGGCGGCTGTCAGGGCAATCGTTGTGTCCTTCGCGATGGCGAGGGCCTCGCGGGAGATGAAGTCGGCAGATGTTGCGTTGCCTGATATTGCGTCGGATTCGGTGGTGTAGATGAGCATGTCCCAGGCGCCAGGGAGCATCAGCACTTCAGACGTGTTGCCGTCCAGAAACGCGGCGCCGATGGTACTTGTGCGCGCCGCGCTGATCCAGAGTGCCGCGGGATACGCGCGGTCGAAGGTCACTGTCGTTCGCGCCGCTTTCGTGAATGCGAACTGGACCTTGCGTACGTCGAGGAACGATGCCGAATTCGTAAAGACGATCTGACCACCACTCGTGAACGAGCTCGGGCCGGCTTGCGTGAGGCCATTGTCGATCGCAAACGCCAGCGAGACGTCCGCCGAGCCGCCTGCCGGGAGTGTGACCGACGCGGGGTTCAGCGTCACATTCGATCCGAACGCGGCATTCGACTTGATCGTGTACGTCACCGATTTCGAGCCGCGATTTGTCAGGTGCAGCGTTCGGGTGGCCGTCCAGTTGTTCGTTTCGATCGGCGCCAGGCCGAGACTGATTGACGGTGGATCGATGAAGACGTTTCCCGTTGCCGCCGCATAGGCATCGATGCGCCCCGCGCCTTCGGCCATGATGTCTGTCTGCAGGAGAGTTGAGTTGTTCATCAGCGCCTGCTTGATCTGTGCCGGTGTCCAGTCGTGATGCAGCGCTTTGAGTAGTGCCGCGGCGCCTGTGACGTGCGGTGTCGCCATCGAGGTGCCAGTCAGCGCGGCGTAGTTGTTCCCGGGAAGCGACGAGAGGATGGCCACGCCGGGAGCGACGACGTCCGGCTTGATGGCGATGTTCTTCATGTTCGGACCGCATGACGAGAAACTAGCGACGAAGTCGAAAAGATCGCTCGCTCCTACGGTGATCGCGCTTCGTGCCGTGCCGGGGCTGGAGATCGTGTGAAACGCACCCGAGTTGCCGGCCGCGATACAGAACGTGACGCCGGCGGCGGTGGCGTTGTCGATGGCTACTGAAGCCGGGTCGTCCGGGTTGCCGCCGCCGCCCAGGCTCAGGTTGGCCACGTCGACGTGGTCGCTCGTGTCCCCGTCGCCGTTCGGGTCGGCGGCGCGCTCGATCGCGGCGATGACGTTGGAACTGCTCCCGCTGCCGTTTGCGCCGAGGACTTTGTAGGCGATGAGCGATGCCTCAGGAGCCACGCCGGTGATCGTGTCCGACAACCCCGCCACGATTCCGGCGACGTGCGTGCCGTGCCCGGCGTCATCGAACGGATCGGCATCGTTGTTCACGAAGTCCCATCCGCCGATTACTTTGAAGCCTGGTCCAAAGCCGCTGCCGAGGGCAGGGTGCGTGTAGTCGATACCGGTGTCGATGATGGCCACGGTCACGCCTTTGCCGCGCGAGCCGAGCGAGGACCAGACTTGGTCGGCGCGAATGAGCGTGATGTTGGCGCCGGTGGCCAGCGCGTGTACCACGCCGTCGGCCACCACGCGCTTCACGTAGGGAAGCGCGCGAAGCTGCGCGGCCACCTGAGGCGAGGCATCGAGCGCCACACCGTTGAAGGCGACGAAGTACTCACGGCGGATCTGTACCTCCGTAGCGGTCTTGCCGGCACGGTTGGCGTTGAGGATCGTGCCGAGGTCGGTGCGGAACCGGGTGAACGTGGCCTGATAGTCGGCGATGGCCGTCTTGCCGGCGCTGTTTGCGGCGGCAGCAACCGGCGGTGCGACGAACTCGACGATGACACCGTTCGTCCTTTCGTCCATCGCAGGAATCGCGACCTCGGTGCCGTCAGCCCTTTCGACATGGAACTGCGTCTCAGCGATCGATTGCCCTATGGATGGCATCGGGGCGGCGATTGCTACGGCGAAGACAACGACGGCAATTGCGATGCGACGCATATGGGTCTCCCACTGCTTGCTGGGTCTTTGCGCTTCAGAGGAATCGGCGGAGGTTCTCGCGCCACCACGGCCAGTCGTGGCCGAAGACGCCGCCCCAGATCTCCAGGTAGTTCCGAATGCCTTTCGACGACAGAAGCGCCGAGAACTCGCGGTTCTTGTCGACGATCGTGTCGTACTCTCCGGTGGCAATGACCCAGTCGATGCGCGAGAGCTTGCCGGCCCATTCGCCGTCCATGTTCGGGATGTACGCGGTCGGGCAGTTGAAGTAGCAGTTGTCGTCCCAGTACCCGTCGAGCTGGGCATGGATGTCGTAGATGCCGGAGAAGCAGATGGCACGGCTGACGACGTCCGGATAGCGGGCCGCGAAGTTCGCGGCGTGGTAGGCGCCGAAGCTGGCGCCGTAGACAGCCAGATCTCCGCGCTGTGCGCGATTGAAAATGTATGGCACCAGCTCGTGGCGCAGGTAGGCGTCGTACTGGGCGTGTCGGGCGGCCCGGACGGAGGGATGGACGCTTCGGTTGTACCAGCTCTCCCCGTTCACGGTGTCCACGAGGACGAGCTGAATCTCACCGCCGTCGACCTTGTCGGAGAGCGATTCCGGGATCCCGCGGTCGTCATTCTCCGAGTACCGCCCCGCGGAGGTCGGGAAGAGCACCACCGGCCGGCCGAACTTGCCGTACCAGAGAAACTCCATCGTGCGATCGAGCGCGGAGCTCTGCCATTGGACGTGTTCGCGATACATGAACTGAATTCCTAAATGTTCACTGTTTAATGCTGACTGTTAATTGTTGAATCGAAACAGATTGTTTTAATTCAAACACTAAACATTCAGCATTCAGCCTCGATTTGCGGCCGGGTCGCCGATTCTATACGATCCGCCGCCCGGAGATTTCGATGCGAAAGAAACGAATTGCTCTCGTGTTCGGCATGGAAGACACGTTCCCCTGGGCGTTGATCGACGCCATCAACGCGCGTGGCGGCGATCAGGTCGAAGCAATGCCCGCCGAGATCTCGTATCTGAAGGACGACGGGGTCTTTCCCTACGACCTGATCCTCGACCGCATCAGCCACGAAATCCCCTTCTACCGCACGTACCTGAAGTGCGCGGCGGCCTCGGGCGTGAAGATCGTCAACAACCCCATCTGGTGGTCGGCTGACGACAAGTTCTTCGACAACCTCGTCGCCAGGTCGGTCAGCGTCGCCGTCCCGAAAACAGTGCTCCTGCCCCACAAAGAGTACCCGCCCAGCACTGAGGCCAAGTCCTTCCGCAACATGAAGTGGGTGAACTGGGACGAAGTCTTCGCCTACCTCGGCTTCCCCATCTTCATGAAGCCGGCGTATGGCGGAGGCTGGAAAGACGTCTACAAGTGCGACAACGAACAGGAGTTCTTCGCCGCGTATGACCAGACCCGCGATCTGACCATGATGGCGCAGGAGGCCATCGATTTCGACCGCTACTACCGCTGCTACGTCATTGGCCGCAACCGCGTTCACATCATGCACTACGACCCGAAGCAGCCGCACCACCTGCGCTACGTGAAGAACCCGCCGCCGATGGAACGGGTGTTCGAGGCTCGCATCCGCCGCGATGCGATGGCGTTGTGTGAGGCGCTCGGCTATGACATGAACACCGTGGAGTTCGCGGTGCGCGACGGCATCCCTTACGCCATCGACTTCATGAACTGCGCACCTGACGCCGACCTGGCCTCGGTCGGCGAAGCGAACTTCGAGTGGGTCGTGACGAACATGGCGGAGGCGTTGATCGAGATCGTCACGAGCGACCGGACGCTCGAGCTGACGGGCACATGGCCGAGCACGTTGAATACGAGCAAGGCTGTTGAGGACGCGATTTGAGGCTGCCGCCGAGGTCTTTGATACCTCTCCCGACGGTCTTGATGCCACTCCGGGCGGTTCGCAAACCACTCCGGGTGGTTCGGATACCACTCAGGGTGGTGCTTGCTACCACTCCGGGAGGTTCCCAAACCACTCCGGGTGGTGCTTGCTACCACTCCGGGAGGTTCCCAAACCACTCCGGGTGGTACTTGACACCACTCCGGGTGGTACTTGATACCACTCCGGGTGGTACTTGATACCACTCCGGGTGGTTGCGATGCCACTCGGGGTGGCTCTCGATGCCACTCGGGGTGGTTTGAGTGCCACTCGGGGTGGTTTGAATACCACTTGGGGTGGTTTGAATACCGCTCGGGGTGGTTTGATCACCGCTCCAGTCAGTTGTGTCAACGGCTATCCAATTTCTTCTCGGTCGGCCAGCTAAAAATTCCATGTCTCTTGCCACCAATCCACGAATCCACTGAGCGACCAATCCACTCCTGATATCCTTCCCCCATGCCTCCACAGCCAACGTTCACCCTCGGCATCGAGGAGGAGTTTCAGGTCGTCGACCCCGAAACGCGCGAACTGCGCTCGCACATCTCCGAGATGTTCGCGGAAGGGGAGAAGCGCCTCAAAGACGAGATCAAGCGCGAGATGCACGAGGCCGTCATCGAGGTCGGCACGCCGATCTGCAGCAATGTGGAGGAGGCGCGCCGCGAGGTGACCCGGCTTCGGCGCGAGATCATCAATCTCGTGCGCGAGAGCGGTCTGCGCATCGCCGCCTCCGGGACGCATCCCATCTCACACTGGGCCAGCGTGCCGATCACCTCCAACGAGCGCTACGACCAGATCGTTTACGACCTGCAGATGATCGCGCGGGCCAACCTGATCTTCGGCCTGCACGTCCACGTCGCCATCGAAGACCCGGAGACGCGCATTCATGTCATGAACGCTGCGCGCTACTTCCTGCCGCACGTCTTCGCGCTGTCAGTCAACTCCCCGTTCTGGTGCGGCCAGAACACCGGCTGGAAGAGCTATCGCGCCAAAGTCTTCGAGCGCTTTCCCCGCACCGGCCTGCCTGATTCGTTCCGCTCGGCGAGCGAGTATGAAGAGTACGTGCAGCTCCTCATCAAGACGAAGTGCATCGACAACGCCAAGAAGATCTGGTGGGACGTCCGCCCCCACCCGTTCTTTCCGACGCTCGAGTACCGCATCTGCGACGTTCCGCTGCGCGTCGACGAGACGATCTGCATCGCCGCGCTCTTCCAGGCCATCACCTACAAGCTCTGGACGCTCTACCGCAAGAACATGGGTTGGCGGTTGTACCGGCGCATGCTGCTCAACGAGAACAAGGCCCGGGCGGCCCGGTTTGGCATCGGCGGCAAACTGATCGACTTCAGCAGGATGGAAGAGGTGCCCTACACCGATCTGCTCGAAGAGCTGCTCGCCTTCGTCGATGACGTGGTCGACGACCTCGGTTCCCGCGAGGCTGTTTACTACGCCCGCACGATCATCGCCAACGGCCCCGGCGCGGACCGTCAGTTGAAGGTCTACGAGGAGACGAACGACCTCCGCGCCGTCGTCGACTACATCATCAGCGAGACCGAGCACGGCGTTGTCTGACGAGAGCTTGATGACACGACACGATCTCCACCAGCCGTGCGATTTCTTCGAGTATGTCCGTGTGATGGACTCCGAACCGGCGGCGAGCCGTGACCGCATCGACGTAGCCATTCTCGACATGAACCATTCGTGGCCCAACGTCGGCCACTACTCGCTCGTCCACGCCGTGCTCGAATCGGCCGAATCGTTGCGCGAGCCGCTCCTCGCCGCCGGCGCTAAGGTGCGCGTTCTTTCCTATGACGTCCGCCGCACGCTGAAAATCCCGCAGTCTCCCAACGGACGTTTCCAGCTCTACATCGGCACTGGCGGTCCCGGCCACCTCGATCCTCGTCTGAACGACGGAATCAAGGACGAAAGCCAGGGGATCGTCGACAGTCCGGCATGGGAAGCACCGCTATTCCACCTCTACGACGACATTGCATCGGATGATTCAGCGGCGCTCCTCGGTGTCTGCCACAGCTTCGGCCTGATGTGCCGCTGGTCCGGCGCAGCGCGCGTCGAGCTGCGTGCCGAGAAGAGCAGCGGGATGCCGGAAAATGTCCTGTCGCCGGGCGCGGCATCACATCCGTGGTTCTCGCAATTCGCCGGCCGGTTGAGCGACGGGCGTCACTTCCGCGTCGTCGACAATCGCCTGTTCGATCTCATCGCTGAACACTCGTCGTCTGCGAATGTGATCGCCCGCGAGGACGAGAACAGCCTCGGTGTGACCATGTTGGAATTCGCGCGGAGCGCCGATGGAATGCCGCGCATTCTCGGCGTCAATCACCATCCTGAGATCGTCGACCGAGAGCACATCATGACTGTGCTCGAGGAGAAGCGCGCCCGCGGCGAGGTCTCGGAATTGTGGTATCGCGAGCGCGTCGTAACGATGCGGGATCTCTTCGGCCGGTTCGAGCGCGCCAGCCGTCTTACCTCGGAGTACACGCTTCTCGCCCCGCTCCGCCATCACCTGAAGAAGCTCGTGGCAGATCGCTGCGAAGTCCACTCTGTGTAGACAGCCATGGATCCGCGCTTCCGCCCTGTCTTCAACGCCCAGATCACGCCGGAACGTTACGAGTGGTATGTCCGGGAACTGTCGAGGCGGCTCGGCTGCACATTCGAGTTCCGCCTGGCCGAATCGCCGGTTTTTTTGCCGGACGACTTCAAGGCCTCTATCGTCGATGCCTCGCGGGCGATCGTGACGCAGCTCTCTGATCCGTCGCGCCTTGCCGCGATGAAGCGCGCCATCCCGGAGCGCTGGGACACGCCGGGCATGGATGCGCTGCCGAACCTTACGCAGGTCGACTTCGCCGTCGTGAGGGAGAACGGCGTCCTCGTTCCGAAGCTGATCGAGCTGCAAGGGTTCCCATCGCTCACCTGTCTGCAGGTCATTCAGCGCGACGTCTGGCGCGAGGCCATGAGCGCGATGGACGGCCTCGATCGCGAATGGTCGTGCTGGTTCTCCGGTCTTGACCGCGATTCGTTCATCGACCTCGTCCTCCGCACCATCATCGGCAGGCACGATCCTGCCGAGGTGATCCTGATGGACATCGACCCACCGCGGCAGAAAACGTATACCGACTTCGCCGCGACGAAACTGCTCACAGGAGTCGACGCTGTGGACCCGCGCTCTCTCAGGAAACGAGGCCGGCAGCTCTTCCACGGCAACACGCGCGTTCGCCGCATTTACAATCGTGTGGTCTTCGACGAGCTGATCAGCAAGAACATCGAGCTGCCGTTCGACTTTCGGGAGGAGCTGGACGTCGAGTGGGCGCCACATCCCAATTGGTACTGGGTCTGGTCGAAGTATTCACTGCCGTTTCTCGAACATCCTTCGGTGCCGCGGGCAACGTTCGTCTCCGAGCTCGATCGCGTTCCGGACGACTTCGCGGCGCGCTACGTCCTCAAGCCGCTCTTTTCATTCGCCGGCGGCGGCGTGAACATCGAGCCGACCGCGGCCGATCTCGCCGCCATCCCGGCTTCGCAACGCCACGCCTGGTGCGTGCAGGAGAAGATCGAATATGAACCGGCACTGCTCGCCGCCGACGGCGGCGGCGTGAAGATCGAGATCCGGATGATGTTTCTCCGTCCCGACGACGAAACGAAGCCGATCCTCGCGCAGAACCTCGTCCGTCTCTCGCGCGGCAAGATGCTCGGGGTCGATTTCAACAAGGATTTCACATGGGTGGGATCGTCGATTGCGCTCTCGCCGGAGTCATGACGCGCGCATTCAGCGCTGCCGGGAAATGGGTCGACGATTCCACCCTGAGTAGAGTTTCTTGACGGCTCAAAAATACGCGGCGTACACTCACTCCACCACACGAATGTCCTCCGATCCGATCATTCGCCACTACCTTTCCATCCACCCATTCGAATCGAAGGAGTAGCTATGGCCACTGTACCCATGGACAAGTTGAAGGCAGCGGAAACAGCGCTGACACAGATTGAACGGCAATTCGGCAAGGGCTCGATCATGCGCCTCGGCGCGAAGGAGTTCGTACCGATCAGCGCGATCTCCACCGGCTCCATCGGCGTCGACGCGGCGCTCGGCGTCGGCGGCGTGCCGCGTGGCAGGATCATCGAAATCTTCGGACCCGAGTCGTCGGGCAAGACCACTCTTTCCCTCCATGTCATCGCCGAGGCTCAGAAAGCCGGGGGCCTGGCGGCATTCATCGACGCCGAGCACGCCCTGGACGCCGAGTATGCCAAGAAGCTCGGCGTCGACATCGACAACCTCCTGGTCTCGCAGCCGGACAGCGGCGAGCAGGCGCTGGAGATCGCTGAGGTTCTGGTGCGGTCAGGAGCGATCGACGTCATCGTCATCGACTCGGTGGCGGCGCTCGTGCCGCGCGCGGAGCTCGACGGCGAGATGGGCGATTCTCATATGGGATTGCACGCACGTTTAATGTCGCAAGCCCTGCGTAAATTAACAGCCATTGTTTCGAAGTCGAAAACGTCACTCATTTTCATCAACCAGATTCGTGAGAAAATTGGTGTGATGTTCGGCAATCCCGAGACCACCACCGGCGGCCGGGCACTGAAGTTCTACTCCTCGATTCGGATCGACATCCGCCGTACCAACCAGATCAAGGAAGGCGAAGAGGTGGTCGGCTCACGGGTCAAGGTGAAAGTGGTCAAGAACAAGTGCGCCGCCCCTTTCCGACACGCCGAGTTCGACGTAGGTTACGGCGAGGGCATCTCGAAGACCGGCGAGCTGATCGACATCGGCATCGAGAACAAGATCATCGACAAGTCCGGCTCGTGGTTCTCGTACGGTGATATGCGTCTTGGGCAGGGCCGCGAGAACGCCAAGTTGTTTATCAAGGAGAACCCCGACCTCTCCGGTGAGATCGAGGCGAAGGTCCGTCGAGCCCTCGGCATCGGCGTCCCCGAGCTGACGGTGATCGAAGGCGGCGAGCCGGTAGTTGCCGCGGCGCCCTCGAAGCCGACGCGTGTCGCCACGAAGTAACTATTGCACTCACGGATGTAGAAAGGCACAGCCTGTCCGCTGTGCCTTTCGCTTTTTGAGCGAATGTCGAAGCCGAAACAACGACTGCCTAGGATGCACCACTTCATCGACGAAGCCGGTGATCTGTCGCTATTCAACAAACGAAAGCAAGTCGTACTTGGAACTGAAGGCGTTTCCAGCTACTTCATGGTTGGCGCGGCGTTCGTGACCGATCCGGAAGCTCTCGAACGAGAGTTAGCGTCACTCCGCACGAACATTCTCCGCGATCCGCTTCTGAATCGCGTCCCGTCGCTCGACCCCGCTCGCCAGAAAACAGCAATTTCGTTTCACGCCAAAGACGACATGCCTGAGGTCCGATACAAGGTCTTCAGCCTGCTCGCCGCCTTTGATGTGCAGGTCTTCGCCGTGATCCGGACAAAGCGAGCTCTAGTCGAAGAAGGGAGGATTCTTTTTCGCCGGGGTATCCGATTGTCAGAGAACGAGATCTACGATGACCTCATATCGAGGCTTTTGCGGAACCGGCTTCATCTCGCGGAATCAAACAAGATCGTCGTGGCGCGCCGTGGCACGCGAGACCGCAAGGATGCGCTGACGGCTGCTATCGAACGTGCTCAGACGAACTTTGCCGCGAGGTGGGGCTCACGCAATTTCGGCCCATGCGACATTGCGACTGCGTACCCGCACGAATCAGGCGGATTGCAGGCTGCAGACTATTTTCTCTGGGCTTTGCAACGGCTCTACGAGCGTCGTGAGGATCGTTACTTCGCGCCGCTGGCCCCGCACTATCGAATCATCATGGATCTGGATGACACGCGGCGAAAGGCGTACGGTGAGTGGTACAGCGATTCGAATCCGCTGACGTTGGAAAAACTAAAGCCCGTAACAGGCTAGGTTCGATCCCGTTGGGATTGAACACCCGGCATGAAGCCGACTTTCGCCTGTTCCCGGGCCGCCCTAATGTAACCGATAGATAGACCTGAAACAATCCATGAAATAGGGAGCCATGCGACTCGATCAGGCCATCGCTGCCCGCTATCCCCAAATCTCCCGCCGTCGCGCGCGCGAGCTGATCGCCGCGCGACGCGTTCTGGTCAACGAAAGAGCGGTTTCGATCGCATCGCGCGATGTTGCGCCGGACGATCGCATTGCGGTCGTCGACGACCTCCCGGAGATCGTGGTGATTGGAGAAAGCGACGATTGGGTCGCTGTCGACAAGCCGGCTGGGATGCCGACGCAGCCGGCTCGCGATCGGGAGCAACGCTCTCTTGAAGAACTGCTGCGGCTGCGGTTTCGCGAGATCTGGCTCGTCCACCGCCTCGACACGCCGACGAGCGGGATTGTCCTTTTCGCGGAAACGCACGAAGCCGCGGCGAGACTATCGGCGTTGTTCGCCGCGGGGCAGATCCGCAAAACGTACCTGGCCATTCTCGAGGGCGAGCTGCACGAGGAGCAAATCGTCGAGGCGCCCGTTCAAGGCAGAAGCGCGCGGACTACGTTTCGTCCTCAGCGCAGTGACGGCTTGACGACGTTCGCTGAAGTCGTCATCGATACCGGGCGGACGCATCAGATTCGAATCCACGCCGCATCGATCGGTCATCCCGTCGCCGGCGACCGGCGTTACGGCTCCGGAGCGCGAGCAAAGCGACTGATGCTTCACGCCTGGAAGCTGGAGCACGCGAGCTTCGGCTCGCTCGAGGCACCGCCGCCTACTTCTTTCGCTTTCGCGTCGCCCAGCCCTCAATGATGCGCTGCGGCGTCCGGCTAAGAGCCAGCGCCTCGGGAGGGACATCCTTCGTGATCGTCGAGCCGGCGCCGACGTAGGCCCCTTTACCAATCCGTACCGGGGCAACGAGTTGTGTGTCAGAGCCGATGAAGACGTCGTCCTCGATCACGGTCTTGTGCTTGTTCACGCCGTCGTAGTTGCAAGTGATCGTGCCGGCGCCGATGTTCGCGTCCGCGCCCACCTCGGCGTCGCCAATATACGAAAGATGCGATGCCTTTGCTCCCTCGCCAAACACCGCCTTCTTGGTCTCGACGAAATTGCCGATCCTCACGCGGCGTCCGAGCCGTGTGTCCGGCCTGAGGTGCGCATACGGTCCTACTGAAGCCTCATCCCCGATATCGGCGTTCTCGGCCACGGTGCCTGTTCGGAGATGAACGTCGTCGCCGACCGTGACGTTGATCAGGTGTACACCGGGTTCGATCACGCAGCGAGAGCCGATCGTTGTCGTTCCCTCGATCGTCACAAAAGGATAGATGACCGTGTCGTTGCCGATCGCGACAGTCGAGTCGATCACGACCGTTGCCGGATTGCGGAACGTGACGCCCTCCTGCATCAGCTTCGCGACCACACGGCGCTGGATTTCGCCTTCGGCCGAGGCGAGATCGGCGCGTGAGTTCACACCGAGTGCCTCGATCGGATTGTCGGCGATCACGGCGCCGACGCGCTTGCCGGCGGTGCGGAGCACCCCGAGGAGATCCGTCAGGTAATACTCGCCTTGCGAGTTGTTCGTCGAAAGATTGCGGAGATCGTCAAAGAGGTGCTCCCCGTCGAAGACATAGATGCCGGCGTTGACCTCGCTGATGCGTTTCTCGTCGTCGGTCGCATCCCTTGCCTCGACGATTCGGGTCACGGCACCCGCCGCGTCGCGCACGATGCGGCCATACAGGCCCGGATCTTCCAGTTTCATCGTGAGCAATGTGAGCGCGTTCTGCGACCGCTCGTGCTCGTCGAGCAGCCTGCGTAACGTCTCCGGACGCGTGAGCGGTACGTCGCCCGAGAGGATGAGAACGTGCCGCCCGCTATCGACGAGCGCCGCAGCTTGCAGGACCGCGTGCCCTGTGCCTTTCTGCTCATCCTGGACAACGTAGCGGGCGCGTTCGCCCACTATCTTCTGCACGGCCTCGCGCTGGTGGCCGATCACCATAATCGGTGGTCGCGTGCCGATATCCCAGGCGAGATCGAGGACGTAGTCGATGATCGGCCGGCCGGCGGCGCGGTGCAGGATCTTGATCGTCGCCGACTTCATGCGGGTGCCCAGCCCGGCGGCGAGGATGATGACCTCGAGGTTGTCGGGCGATGCTTTCAATGTAGTCATCCTTCCGTCCGTCTCATCCTTTCAAGCGTCCGGCCATATCGATCGTAGAGCCGGAAGATCGTGTGGGCGAGCGCCACGGAATCGTGGCGAACGTAGTTCTCTTCTTCGATGATGTCGCCGAAAAACGGCGTCACACCCAGCTCACGAATGGCGTTCACATCGAACTGCACCGGATGCTGCCCCTGCGAGGCATAGGCGCTGAGGATCGCTTCCGATGGGCGACCGCCGTTGAGGACCATGACGTCGACGACGAGACCGGCGTGCTCGATGATCGCGGCGAGGTGCTCCTCGGCGGAGTAGCCGTCGCTCTCGCCCGGCTGCGTCATGACGTTGCAGACGTAGACGCGCAGCGCCCGAGCCTCGCGCAGAGCATCAGCGATCGGCTTGATCAACAAGTTCGGCAGCACCGAAGTATAGAGGGAGCCGGGCCCGATCAGGACGAGGTCGGCGCCCTTGAGCGCTTCAAGCGCGCGATTGGTCGGTTGAGCGTCCGTGGGATCGATGCTGAGGTGAACGATGCGCGCGTGTTGTGGCAGGGGCGCGCTCTTCTGGCCGAGGTAGGAGCCGCTGATCGCAACCTCGCCAAGCAGAGTGGAGCCGTCGGCGAGAATCGCCCGCAGACGGACGTCGGCCAGCGTCGACGGATAGATCTCTCCGGCGATATTGAGGACTTCCGAGGCTGTGAGGATCGCTTCGTCGAAGCTGCCGGTGATGTCAGTCAGCGCGGCGAGAAGCAGATTGCCGAGCGAGTGCCCGCCCAACGACGACTCGGCGTTTTCAAAGCGGTAGCTGAAGAGCCGCGAGAGCAGGTGCTCTTCCTCGGCGAGGGCGACGATGCAGTTTCGGATGTCGCCCGGCGGGAGCATGCCGAACTCTTTCCGCAACGCGCCGGAGCTGCCGCCTTCGTCCGTCACCGTCACGATCGCGCCGAGGCGGGCAATCGACCACGGACCGTCCGCGTCGACGTAGCGCTTCAAGCCACGCAGCAGCGTCGAAAGGCCAGTGCCCCCGCCGATGGCGACGATGTTGAGGCCGTGATGGCGCATCGAGGGCGATTGTAACTGCGCTTCGCGCGTTGTCTGCGGCTTTGCCGCGTTGTCTGCCGCCTCGCAGCGCTTCGTACGCTGATGAGGGCTGTTTAGCGCCGACTCCAACGCCACCGCAGGGCAGACGACGCGGCGTCAGCCGCAGACAACGCGCGAAAGCGCAGACAACGCGCCGGAGGCGTTATTCGTGCGCGCGCAGGAACGTCTCCGGCTTGCTGAACGTCTTCGCCATCCCCAACCCGCGGCGCACGTTGTTCAGGGAGACTTTGCCGGTGGCCACCGCTGCGCCGAGTTGCATGTACGTCTTCCACTTTCCGCGGTAGCGATAACGCACGTCGAGCGCGTGCCGCCAGAGGCGCGAATACTCCTGGTAGAAGTCGTCGAGCGAAAGGGTGGTCGGGAGAACGGCATGAACGATGTCGTACATCTCCCAGTCGTGCGTCGTGACCTGGCCTTTGGCGGAGTCCCACAAATCGGTACCTGGGAGAGGTGTGAGGACGGAGAAGCCGCTGTTGTACGCGCCGGTGTGGTCGATCCAATCCCGCAGACGCTTGAAGTCGTCGCGGTTCCATGCCGGATCGACGATGAAGTTCGGCGTGAAACCGACCCCGAGCTCCTGGAGGATCTTGATGGCTTTGACGTTGTTGTCCGCGGTGTTCTTCTTGTTGACCGCTTTCAGACCCTCGTCGGTGACGGACTCCAGTCCGAGGAAGATCGCCAGCTTGCCGCAGTCCTTCCACATCTCGATGAGATGCGGGAACTTACAGATGATGTCGGTCCTGGTCTGAACCGTGAAGAACTTCTTGATTCCGGCGGCCTTGATCTGCTTCGCCATCGCCTCGCCGCGCTTCACGTTCATCCAGAAGATGTCGTCGGTGATGAAGATGGCTTCCGCTTTGATCTCTCTCAGCTCGCGAACCACACGCTCGGGTGACTTCTCGCGAAACGTCGACTCGTGGAACTTCCAGACCGAGCAGAAGTTGCACTTGAACGGGCAGCCCCGAGCGGTCTCCATCAGGGCCAGGGGTCTGTGGAAGTTGATGTAGTAGTGGTCGGCGTAGTGCTCGATGAGATGTCGTGCCGGTAGCGGGTAGTCGTCCAGATTTCCGCGCGTCGGCGCATGGCCGGTGCTGACCCAGCGGCCGTCACGATGGAGCATGAGGCCGGGAATCGTGGCCAGATCGTGCCCGCGGCGGATGGCGTCGACGAGCGGCGGCATCACTTCCTCGCCGTCGCCGATCGCTACGGCGTCGATGACGTCGTGGTGGAACCAGTTGGGATCACGCGACGCGTCGTGGCCGCCGACCACGACGAACACACCGGGGTTCTCACGCTTGATGCGTTGCGCCAGGCGCACCGTGCGGTTGCGCTCCGTCGTGAAGTTGCACTGCAGACCGACGACGTCCGGCGCGAAACGCTTGCAGAGATCGAGGCCATGCTCTTCGCCGTCGATGCGCAGGTCAAAGACCTTGCACTCATGCCCCTCGGCCTCGAGACAGGCGGCGACGCAGATCGGGCCGAGAGGCTCGACGAAGGTGAGCATCTCCAGACCGAGAATTCCCCCGACCGGCGGTTTGACGAAAGCGATCTTCATAGCTGTGCAACGCGGTAAAGCAAAGCTGCCCGCAGTTATTTCTTCTTCAGCTCCGTGAGCACCAGCTTGGCGACGGCTTTCAGTGTATCGAAAACGCCGGTGCCGTTCATGGCCACCGCCTCGAACGTCGGCTCGTTCTTGAAGTTCAACTGGCGGTACATCTCATCGGCGGGGAGAGCCGTGGGGAGATCGCGCTTGTTGAACTGCAACACGTAGGGCACGGTTTTCAGCTCGTAGCCCTGCTCTTTCAGATTCTTGTCGAGGTTCTGCAGCGACTCGTTGTTCGCCTCCATCCGCGCTTCCTGCGAGTCGGCGACGAAGACGACGCCGTCGACACCCTTCAGAATCAGCTTGCGGGAAGCGTCGTAGAAAACCTGGCCGGGCACGGTGTAGAGGTGGAAGCGGGTTTTGAAGCCGCGCACCGTGCCGAGGTCGAGCGGCAGAAAATCGAAAAACAGCGTGCGGTCCGTCTCCGTGGCGAGGGAGATCAGTTTCCCCTTCGCCTGCGGGTTGGTCTTGTCGTAGATCCACTGCAGGTTAGTCGTCTTTCCGCACAGGCCGGGGCCGTAGTAGACGATTTTGCAGTTGATCTCGCGAGCTGCGTAGTTGATGAACGTCATGCGGAGCTATTCGCTGAAGAGACTGTCGATGTCCTCGTCGGTGATCTCGGCAAAGGGAGAGTCGAAGCGGCTGGAGAGATTGCCGCGCTCCTCTTCGGATTTTCGTAGCAACACCTCAAAAATCTTCTCCAGCTCTGCCGATGCCTTCTTCACACGCAGCCGTACCAGTCCAAGCGACGAGCGGTCATCGAAGATCACCACGAGAATTACGCGCTGGGCAACGAGAGAGATGTGGATGTTGTCGCGCTCCCCTTCATGGAAGAGGATCGAGAACTCCTTCTCGCCGATGAGTTTAGCAAGGCCATCGGTTGCGGCGACGTTGCCGGCCGTCAGCGAGGCCAGCGACGTCGCATCGACGCCGCGCATGTCGCCGTGAACGGCAATCTGCTGGCCGTTCTTGTCGACCAGAAAGACGATTTTGGAATTGGAGTCGACCTGCAGTCGCTGGAGCGTGTCCTTGATCTGCTGGTACTCCTCCTCGTACATCACGAGATCAGGAGTCGCCATCTTGTATTTTCACCAATTGTTTCGCGAGAGACTAGGACGGAGAAATGTAGCACAGGTGGACACTTAGCCGTCAGGCAACGAGTTCGCGCCGCTGGGGCCGCTGCCGAAGTAGCCGAGCAACCGACGACGCCAGCCGCACCGCTAAATCTCGCGCCGTCCCTCGAGTGCCTTGGCCATGGTCACCTGATCGGCGTACTCCAGATCGCCGCCGACCGGTAGCCCGAAAGCGAGCCGCGTCGTTTTCACATCGAGAGGCCGGAGCTGCTGGGCGAGGTAGAGCGCGGTGGCCTCCCCCTCGACATTCGGGTTCGTGGCAACGATCACTTCACGAACCTCGCCGCCCTGCACGCGCTTGACCAGACCGCCTACGTCGATGTCGTGCGGGCCAACTCCCTTGAGCGGCGAAAGCGCACCGAGCAACACGTGAAACATGCCTCGGAAATCGCGGGTCTGCTCGATCGTCGGGATGTTGAAAGCCTCTTCGACGACGCAGATCACGCTCGAGTCACGCCGCGGGTCGGAGCAGATCGCGCAGGGCTCGACATCCGTCATGTTGTTGCAGATCGAGCACCGGAAGATCTTCGACTTCACCTCGACGATGGCGTTCGCCAGCGACTCCGCCTCGCCGGCCGTCCTCTTGAGGATGTGATATGCGATCCTGGACGCGGACTTTCCGCCGACGCCGGGAAGCTTGGTCAGCTCGTTGATCAGGTTTGCGAGGGGTGGAGCGGTCATAACGCGGTCGCGCGGTTACGGAGTAACGCAGCTTGCACTTCGCAACTGCATCAGAACAGGCCCGGAATCTTCATCCCGCCGGTCATCGCTCCGACAGTGCTCGACATCTCTTCATCGACCTTCCGGGATGCCTCGTTCACGGCGGCGACGACCAGGTCCTGCAACATTTCCACGTCGTTGGGGTCGACGGCTTCTTTGTCGATGGTGATTGCCAGCAACTCTTTTGAGCCATTCATCGCCGCTTTGACCATCCCTCCGCCGGCGCTTCCCTCGACGCGCAGCGCGCTCATACGCTGCTGCATCTGCTCCTGCATCTGCTGGACTTGCTTCATCAACTGCTTCGGATTCATGAGCTCTCCCCTTTACCGCTTTCGTGACTCGACGAGGTCCGCGCCGAGGTGCTTCTGGAATGCCTGAACGACAGGATCGTCTCGCAGAGGCGATGCCTTCGCGGCCGGCGCTGCCGCTGGCGAATCGAGTTGGACGTCAAGTGACATGGTCTCGCCGAAGACCTCGGCGGCCAGTTGTTCAAGCGCCGCGCGCGCGCCGGTGACCTGCTCGGCAGTGAACGAATCGTTGAACACAAGCAGAAGCCGGCTGCCATCGCGCCGTCGCGACTTCGCTGCTCCGAGGTATCCGCCGATGAGCGGACGCACCTTCTGCACACGCTCGATGAAGGACTCAACGCTCGCGCTACTTGTGGGTGCGGTCTCGGACGCGGTAGCGCGGTCTCGGGGTTTCGCGGTCTCGCGAGGGGTGGATGCGGGCGCGATTCGTGGCTCGGCCACCGCGCGACCGCGCGACTGCGAGACCTCGCCACCGCCGGCAAGCGCTTCTTCGACGGCTCGCAGCCTGGGGAACGTCGCCGCCTTGAGCAGCGCGATCTCTACGGCAAGCCGCTGGTGTTCCGCGCGATTGACCGTCTCGTCGTCGCGAAGCAGCAGGTTGGCGATCCGTAGCAGCTCGGAATACGAGAACTTCTCCGCTGCAGTGCGGATGGCAGGCAGATCTTCAGGAGCGACAGCGAGCATCGACTCGTTTGCGCGTCCGGCAACGAGCAGCAGGTTACGGACAAAGCTCAACAGGTCGCGATACAGCATCTTGAAATCGCGTCCGCTTTCGGCTGCCTCATCGAGCGCCTCCAGAAGACCGCCGTGATCGCCATCGGAGATGAGACCAGCGATGCGCGCGAAGAAGGTCGAGTCAGAAAGTCCCAGCACCGTGGCGACGTCGGCGGACGTGATCGAACGACCGCTGAAGGCAATCACCTGATCGAGCAGCGATAGAGCGTCACGGACGCTGCCTTCGCCGCGGCGAGCAATGATCTCGATCGCGCCACGATCGGCATCGATCCCCTCGGCAGCGCAGATCTTCCTCACACGTTCGATCAGCTCGTCGAGCGTGATCTTGCGCATCATCTCTTTCTGAACGCGGGAGATGATCGTCTGCGGGACTTTGTTGATCTCCGTTGTCGCGAACATGAAGACCACGTGCGGCGGAGGCTCCTCGAGGATCTTCAGCAGCGCGTTCCATGCGCCGGTCGAGAGCATGTGCGCCTCGTCGATGATGAAGATGCGGTTGCGGTCGCGCGCGGGCTGAAATTGCGTGATGTCGCGCAACTCGCGGATGTTGTCTACGCCCGTGTATGTCGCGGCATCGATTTCGCGAACGTCGAGGTCGATGCCTTCGGTGATCTCGCGGCAAATCGTGCACTCGTTGCACGGCTCCGTCGTCGGACCCTTGACGCAGTTCAGAGCCTTGGCCAGGATGCGAGCCGCAGTCGTCTTGCCGACACCTCGCACGCCGGCGAAGAGGTAAGCGTGATGGATCCGCTTCCCTTCGATCGCGTTCTGCAGAGTGCGAACGACGGTGTCCTGACCGATGACGTCGCTGAAGGTTTGAGGACGGTATTTGCGCGCAAGGGCCTGGTAGGACATTTCGTGGGAGTCTAGGTTGCGGCGCCGCAGAAAACCAGCCTGGCGCGCAAATGGAGGTCGCCGCCAGGCCAACGAACGCTGCGGGCCGTGCCCGCCCGCTCGGAAGAGCCCAGGCCGTACTGTGTCACACAGGGGAACACCTTATCGCTGCTTCCTTCCGGACCTGACGAGGTTCGGTGTGCCTGCTGCACAGGACCCGGGCTCATCCCAGCGGGCCGTAAAACGGGGCGGGATTGTAACCCGCACGGTGCCGGAACCGAGGCGGCCCGGGAGAACTTCCACGTCGGGCTATACTCGAAAAGCCTTGCACAGCCGGTTCCTGACCGTCTACCTCTTCGCGGTCATTCTCGTGTCGGGAGTCTGGATCGGCACGCCTGCGCTCTTTCCGCTGACGTGGATCACGGCCCTTGCCGTGGGGGCGGCGACGCAGACGATCACCTTCCGCCTGCCGTTGCCTGCGGGCGCCGCAGTCCGTGCGAACGCGCGCGACGCACTCCTCGCGATCGTGGCATCCGCTCCAGCCGTCATCTATCTCATCGCCACGTGGCATCAGGAATTTCCCTACCTCGGCGATCAATCGCTGCACAGCGGCAGTGGGATCGAGGCGTACGCATTCTGGTGGCCATGGGGATGGATTGCCGCGGTCACCGCGATGGCATTCGTTGTATGGCGCGTCCGGCGGAACGGGGACTCTCCGGCAGCGCTGATCGGTCTCGCCATCGTGGTCGCGATCGGGTTGGCGCTGCCGCAGCCGCTGGCATTTTCCGGACGTTACCCCGGCACGCTGCACTTCTTCTCGGTCCCCTTGCGCGCGGTGATGCACGCGACATCTCCGCTGAATGTCGAGCGATTGCTGAACGCGCTGGCGATTCCCGCGTGGCTGCTCGTGTTGCGTCCACTCGTCGTACGGAGGCATGTCGACGTCGCGGCCATGACGATCGCAGCGCTGCTCTTCTGGCAGAAGGACGACGTCTACTACTTCACGAGCGGATACCTCGAACCGTGGGCAATCGTTCTGTTGCTCACCGCCGCTGAGCACCTCGTTCGCTATGGCGCCGATGCCGTCTGGCGTCCGCTGCTTCTCCTCGGCGCAGCGGCGATGGTCAAAGAACAGTTGATCATGTCTCTGCCAATCGTGGCCGCGGTTTACTTCCCATTCCGGGGGACGCGCCGTGCGCAAGTCGAGCATTTCATCGTATCGGTCGTGGCCGCGACGCCGTTCGTCCCCTTCTGGCGGGCTCGTGAGCTCTTCAAGACCTGGAGTCTCGTATCGCCGGCTCCGGGCCAGGCGCTCGGAGCCGCGCATTTCGCACTCTTCCGTGAGCGGATCAGTCTCCAGTTCGGACTGGCTCTGCCGCTGGTGATCGTCTCGCTTGTTTTGTTGATCGTTTTTGCCGCACAACGACGTGCGTTCGCCGCACTGCTGCTCATGGGCGCAGCCGATTTCGGCGTCATTTACTTCGCAAAGATCCAGCAACCATGGGCCGGTTATCCACGGCTGAATCTTGTTCCGTTAGCAATGGCGACCGTCGCGCTCAGCTACGCCGCAGAGCGCCTTGCGGAGAGGCATCGAATGGGTGGTGCAACGATCGTCGTGATCGCCGCCGCACTGAACTGCATTGGTCTCGCGCCGGCGATTCGCGATGGCTTCCGGCCCAGTTCGGCGCGCAGCTTCATCGAGCATTTTGACGCCCCGCTCTTCTTTCCGATCAGGGAGACACTAGCCGCGGCTGAACGGACAAACCTCATCGCGCCGAAGAGCCGCATTGACCTTTTGACGAACGGCAAACACATCTTCGCGTTCTTCTGGGTCGGCCCGCTCGAAGATCAGTACCCGGATCTCTCCGCCCGCTACCGCCTCCGCTCTGAGTCATTCGCGGGCATGACGGCGCGCTGCCGCTGCACCGATGCATCCACCGCACACCTAGCCGTCTTCATTCGCTTTGCACACCTCGGTGAACACATCCCCCAACGGACGGCGGCCGAAGCGGAGGCGAACGAGTGCACAGCGGAGATCCTCCGCACCTGCACGCGAACGATGCCAGTCACCAACGAAGGTGTCCTGGTCGGAATGTTCGGCGAGAAATGAGAGTGACAGAGGCCCGGGCTGGCGGGGCATCCGGGACGATTTTCGAACCGCATTGCTCGCTTCCGCAGCGTGAGCAACGTCCGAAGTGTGTTCATGCTGCATGGCTGAGGCCGAGATCCCGAAATAGTTCGTGGCGCGAGCGTGGAGTGTTCGATAATGTCACATCCCCGCGATCAAGAAGGAGTGCCATGAATCAAAAGTCGTCGCGCCTACCTATCCTCACGGCTGTGCTCATCAGTGCGTCTTTCGCAGGAACGGCGTTTGCGCAGGCCGCCTCCGCGGTCATCACCAAGAGCTTCAACCCGGCGGTGGTCGCGCTCAACGGCAACTCCATTGGCACGATCACGGTGACGAATCCCAACGCTGTCCCGCTCACGAACGTTCAGTTCAGCGACACCATGCCGGCAGGAATCGATCTCATTACTCAAACCGGCGGCACGTGCAGCACTCTCGCAACCGGAGGAGGCATCTTCTCCATCAATCCCGGCACGGACACCTTTTCCAGCACATCGAATGTGCTCGCCGGAGGGCAGTCATGCACGATTACCGTCAGCGTGAAGGGTATAGTCCTTGGCGCACACATCAACACGACGTCGCAAGTCACCTCCAGCGAGGCCGCGCCCGGCGCCGCCGCGTCAGGAACTCTCACGGTGGTCAATGACGTTCCCACTTTGTCCGGCTGGATGTTGATGACCCTCGCCGCCGCATTGGCCGTAACGGCCGCGATCAGACTGCGAGCGTAGTCAGCCTGAATCGCGGAGAGATCCTGGCGATTTGGCGGAGTGTTGTAGACGATTTTCGAACCGCCGTGCTCGCTGAGGCAGAGTGAGGAGAAGAAGTGGCGGCCGAGGCTTGGCCAACCAACGAGCCGGGCCGTGCCCGGTGGCGGAGAGAGTGGGATTCGAACCCACGGTACGCGTTAACGTACACACGCTTTCCAAGCGTGCGCCTTAAGCCACTCGGCCATCTCTCCGTTCGACTACCGCGGTGTGGCAGGCTTGGCGGAGAGGGGGGGATTCGAACCCCCGATACCCGTGAAGGTATAACGGTTTTCGAGACCGCCGCGTTCAACCACTCTGCCACCTCTCCGTATCCTGCGACCGCTTGCGCAACCCTTGAAAGAACTCCTGCAGAAGACGCCTCGACTCCCCGGCTTCAACCCCGCTGACGACCTCCAGCCGGTGATTGAGCCGCTCATCCTGGACGAGATTGCCGAGGGTACCGCAGAAGCCGGCCTTCGGATCAAATGCTCCAAAGATCAGCTTTGCGACACGCGCGTTGACGAGTGCTCCGGCGCACATCGCGCACGGCTCAAGCGTCACTACCATCGTCGTCCCTTCCAGGCGCCAGTCTCCGATCGCATCGGCCGCCTGCCGAATGGCGATCAGCTCCGCGTGACCCAGCGGGTCGCCCGACTCACGCCGGTTGCGGCCACGCCCGATGATCCGCCCCTCGCTGTCAACGACCACCGCGCCGACCGGAATCTCACCCTCCGCGGCGGCTTCTTCCGCAAGCGCAAGGGCTTCCTTCATCCACCGGGCCTGATCCATCGTTCTGATGCAGCGTTCAAAGATTACAACGGCGGGCTCGCTGCCCGCCGTCGGTTTGTTCCTGGTTGGTGCACCCACGAGGACTCGAACCTCGAACCTTCTGATCCGTAGTCAGATGCTCTATCCAATTAAGCTATGGGTGCGAGCAAGCGACGTTAACCGCCCGTGCCGGAATCGCATTCCGAAGCGGGCCCGACGCGGGGGCGCATTCTAAGTCCGCTCCCGGCATCGAGGCAACAGAAAGACCTTTACTCGCGCTACTCCACTTGCGGTAGACTTTCGTTTCTCGATAGCACTGTTTCGCGTCTCCACGGTTGGCCACTGCCTACCCACCCTTCCCCAGCCAACCGTGGAGGCGCGATGTTTTCGGGGCCATGCCGCTCGACAAAAACTCCTTCTACGCGCGAACGATGCACACCCCGGACTCGCCGGAGCGCGCCGCTCTTCGCGGAGCACTCCGCGAAGTCTCGAAGCTGCTCCTGCCGCTTCATCGAGCACTCATCGACATTGCGAAGGAGGACTACGCCTTTGCAGTCGCGCCCGTCAAACCGGCGCAGCTTCTCCAACTCCTCACCGACGATCCGTTTTTCGCCTGGCTGAAGCCGGTAACCTCGCTGATCGTCGATATCGATGAAATGGCGCGCACCGACTTCGAAGCGGCGGATGTTGCGGCCATCGCCGACCGCGTCGACCGCCTGTTCGGCGCGAAGGCCGAAGGGCCGTTCTCGGCTCAGTACATTCCCATGCTCCAGCGTAACGTCGACATCGCCATCGGCCACGTTGAGCTCCGAAAAGCCGCCGCGCGGCTGCGCGGCTGAGCCCGATTCCCACTGCCTGAAGGGTGCAGTAGCTGCTAAAGTAACGTTTCAGTCACTCCCTTATTCATGGAACTCTTCGCGTTCGACGACGACTACGTACGGCGTCTGCGAGAGGGCGATCGCTGGACCGAGGAGCATTTCTCCTCGTATTTCCAGCAGCTTCTGCTGATCAAGCTCCGCAGGCGATTGCCGTCACAGGACGCCATCAACGACGTCCAGCAGACGGTTTTTGCCCGTGTTTACCAGACATTGCGTGCGCCGGATGGCGGCATTCGGGACGGCCGGAAGCTCGGCGCCTATGTCAACTCAGTCTGCACGAACGTCCTGCATGAACATTACCGAAAAGGGAGTCGCACCGAGCCGCTGACGGATGAGCACCTCGAAGTCGTCGTCTTGGAGGACGTGGAGAAAGCGCTGCTCAGCGCCGAGGAGGCGAAACACGTCCGCGCTGTGATGGCCGATCTGCCGAAGCGCGACGCCTTCATCCTGCGCGCCCACTTCTTCGACCAACGGCACCCGGACGATATCTGTCGCGAGTTGGGTATCGATCGCGGCTATCTGCGCGTACTGCTCCACAGGGCCAAGGATAAATTCCGAAAGACGTGGCGCCGGAACGTGACCCGGATGAGATCCGGTGAAACGGATGGCGGCAATCCGTCACTACCAAATGACTAAGGGGCTAACGACCAGCACATGGAACATCACGACGCAGTGGAATCGAAGTTCGCCGAGGAACATCTCGCCGCAGTGAAATCGATGGCTGCCGAGCGCTACGTTCTCGGCGAAATGGAGCTGGCTGAGCGCAATGCCTTCGAAGAGCATTTTTTCGACTGTGTCGAGTGCGCGAACGACGTACGTGACGAGACAAAAATTGCAGACGGGGTTCGGACGGCGGGTCGCGTTGCTGAGCCGGCGAATCACCTCACGCGCTGGGCGGTTGCCGCCGGAGCGGTCGTCGCCGTCAGTCTCGGGTATCTGTACGTTGACCGGCGTGTTCCGTCCTCGATCGGACAGCCTGTTCGCGTCGCTGCCGCCGAGCAGCCAATCGAGCTGGAATCGGTGCGCGGGCCTGCCGATGTCCGCAGAGTACGAGCTGATCAACTTGTAGCCCTCTACTTTGTGATTCCGCCGGACCATCCGCTGCCTGTCTACACATGTGAGCTGCGGGATGCGGTCGAGAAGAAAATCGTGTCGATGCCTGTGTCGCAAACGCAGGCCCGCGACACGGTGAAGATGCCGGTGCCGTCGCGAACGCTGCGCAGCGGCCAGTACAAAGTCGTGATCCGAGGCGGCGACCGGGAGATCGCCGAATACCCATTCACCGTGGAGGTGAAGTAACCGCAGAGAGAAGAGGAGGCAGTCATGTCATTCGCATTTAATGCCAGTGCCCTTGCATTCGGTGGGCGTATCCAGCAGCCGAGCAACAGCGTCATTCCCAGCCAGGCGTCGGCCTCGCTCGCTCCCAGCGGCGGCGAGGGCTATCAAACCGTTCGTAACTTCGACTACAAGGGGATCATCACCTTCGATGAGGCCTCGGTCTACGTTGCGGGCAGCGAGAATGGGGACATCCGCAACACGATAGCCTCGGTGACGATCAGGAACCTCAACGTGTTGAACCTCCTGCATGCCGATCTCCTCTCCAGCCGCATCACCTCGCGCCATGCGCTGGGCGATCCCGAAGGGGAGATTACGTTCCACGGCACATCAGCCGAGAACCTCAGGATCGGAGGAAAGCCGGTTGGGGTCAACTTCAACCACGATTTCTATGCGCGCTATCCGACGTATGGCAGGCTCGCTGCGGTGATGGGCAAGTCCGCCCGCGACGTGTCCGACGACGCGGACGTGCGGCGGCTGATGGAAGAGGATGTGCGAACCACGATTCAGGCGAACAGCGGGGTCACGCAGGATGCCGCGCTCGCTCAGGCGCAAGGGAAGAACGTAGCCCAGCTTTTCGGCGACCGCTTCTGTTGGAAGCCGGCGGACTGCCAAAAGGGCGCACCCGACGATCACGGCTCGATCCACTGCTCCCTGGTCGACTCCATTGATGGTATCGACGTTGTCGACGATTCACAGTTCCCGGACCCGGGCGAGCTGCGATCCAGATTTCCGGTCCGCCGCAATGGCTACGTCGTCACGGTGGCCGAATTCGGCTCGATCAAGATCGGTGAACTGATCATCAAGCCGGGAGAGCGACGGCTCAACCTTCTGCGGTTTCAGTTCGGTTGCCCCATCATAGGGGACGGAACGAGTGGATCAGTGACGACGAATGGGACAGACATCTTGCCGTAGGTTTTTAGTCGCGGCCGTGGTTGCGTTGCTGGCCGGTAGCGCGACCAGGGTGCCTCCGGAAATAGCAGCGTATTCGCATGCTTCGGAGCTGTGCGACAAAGGGCGTTGGCTCGAAGCTGAATCGTTTCTGCGAGAAGCGCTGTCAACATACGGAGCTGGTGACTCCGATGAGTTATGGGCAATGCGCGCTCTCTATGGTCGAGTCCTAACAGCGCGCGGAAATGTTTCAGAAGCGCTCAGGGTGCTCGCACTCGGTCTGCCACCCAGGTTGCGGTCGAGCGTCATCGCAGTCCGATGGTTGGGTTACCGAGCCATTGCATTCTCGCGCGAAGGCAAAACTGCGGCAGTAACCACCGATCTTGACCACGCGGAACGGCTGGCGCGCGCGCGCCAGCCGCAAATGCTCGATGAAGTGATGAAGTGGCGAGCCAACCTTGCGTTCAACGCAGGACGGCACAGAGAAGCTGAAGAATATATTCGGATCGGGCTTCTGGTCGCGCGCCGCTACGGACACAAGCGGGCTGAAGCGGAGTTGCTCGCTACATTCGCGCTCACGCGGACGAAGCTACAGCGATACGATGAAGCGATCGAGCTCGGCATAAGGCTTCTTGCGCTAGCAACCGATATGCACGATGAGTCGCTCATCGAGAAAACGGAAGGCAACCTGGCATGGGCTTATTCACTGATCGGCGACTTCGAGAATGTGAAGCTGTATGCCGATGCCGCACTGGCACTCGCGGAGAAGGTAGGTGCCGCGCGGGATGCGGTGCCTTGGCTGAATCAAGTCGGCGATCTTGCGTGCCTTCGTCGCGACTATGCGACGGCACTCGTCTACTACCGCAGAGGGGTGGATTTGGCAAGGCAGCAGAAACACCCGGATGCCGGCGATTTCATTGCAAATCTTGCGGTTGCGCAGCTTGAGACCGGCGATCTGAACAATGCTCGCCGGAGCGTCGAAGAGGCTGCCGCCCTCGACCGCCAGAAGAAAGACGCGGATGAGGGATCTCGGGCCTCCATCATCGATGCCCGGATCGACGCAGCCGGAGGCGATCTGGACTCCGCGATCAAGAAGACGCAAGACGTTCTTGCCGCCACTACAAACGCAATGCTCAGATGGGAGGCCGAGGCTCGGCTGGGTGAGTTCTACCGAATGGCTGGACGGCCAGCGGAGGCCGAGGCGCACTTTCGGCAGGCCATCAACACGGCGGATAAGGCACGACTGAATATCATCGATGAAGAGTTTCGTCTGCCGTTCGGCGCGCTCGTCCGTGAGGCGTACGACAATTACATCGCCTTTCTTCTTTCCAGTCGTCGCGTCGAGGAAGCTCTAGCGGTTGCGGAAGAAAGCCGTACGCAGACGCTGGAGGAAGCGCTCGGCGAAAGAACAGCCGTGCATCGCGTCGACCCAAAGCGTGTGGCGCGGGAACACCACGCAGTTCTATTGTCGTATTGGCTGGCGCCGAAAGAGTCGTACGTCTGGACGATTACGCCCACATCCATCGAGGTGTTTCCCCTTCCGGCCGCCGCAACAATCGAGCAAGCGGTCGATCTTTACTCGACAGAGATCCAAAGCTTGCGCGGTAACCAACAGACCAGAGGCGACGGGGCGGCTCTTTACAAGATGCTCGTTCAACCCGTCGTCAAACGCCTTCCACGAGGTGCGCGCGTGATGGTGATTCCGGACGGCCGGTTATACGCGTTCAACATGGAGACGCTGATTGATCCCTCCTCGCACTACTGGATCGAGAACGTCACAGTCGAGACCGCCGGTTCGCTCGAATTGCTCGACCGCACGAGCACGGATACGCGAACCGCGTCGATGCTGCTTGTCGGCGATCCGCCATCGCCCGCCCCCGACTTTCCAGGCCTGACCAAAGCCGCGGAAGAGCTCGGCCTGGTGCAGCGTCATTTCGCGCCCGACTGCAAGATTCTGAAGGGGCGCGAAGCTACTCCGAGCGCATATCAGAAGGCCAACGCCGGAAGATACGACTTCATCCACTTCGTCGCCCACGGCACCGCTACCCGCCAGCGGCCGCTCGACTCCGCCGTCATCCTTGCGCGTGAGGGCGATTCCTACAAGCTCTACGCGCGCGACATCATCAAGCATCCGCTGCACGCGCGTCTCGTCACTATCTCGAGCTGTCACGGAGCAGGGACGCGCGCGTACACCGGAGAAGGCCTGGTCGGGTTGGCGTGGGCGTTTCTACACGCAGGCGCCCGGCAGGTGATCGCTGCGCTCTGGGACGTGAATGACAACGCCACGCCGAAGCTGATGGACGACCTCTACGCCGGCATCCGCGCGGGTCACGATCCGGCCACCGCGCTTCGCGATGCCAAGCTCAAGCTGATCCGTGGCGGTACGGTCTACCAGCAGCCGAGGTACTGGGCGCCCTTCGTCATTTACTCCGGCTCGTAGACGCGTAGTAGGATTCGCGCCCGAGAACCACGAAGGAGGATGCACTTGAAGAACGCCATCTATGCGATGTTTGCCGTTGCCATCGTCGCATGCACGCCCGCGAGCACTGCGAACACCGATACCTCTGCCACAACCACCGGAACGAACACCACCAGCAGCGCCACCACGACCGAGGCCGCCGTACCGCTGCCGGCATCGCCGGCGACCGCGGCCGAAGAGAAAAAGCCGGTGAGCCAATACCAGAACAAAGTCGCCGAGCTGCACACCAGCGCCGGTGAGATCGACATCCGCTTCTTTCCAGACGTCGCGCCCAACCACGTGAAGAACTTCATCGATCTCGCCCAGAAGGGCTTCTACAACGGCACGAAGTTCCATCGCGTCATTCCCGGCTTCATGATCCAGGGTGGCGATCCGAACACTGTCTCCGGCTCGCCGTCGACGTGGGGCACGGGCGGCTCCGGCAAGAATGTGGCGGCAGAGTTCAGCGCGATCTCACACAAGCGCGGCATCGTCTCGATGGCACGGTCGAACGATCCGAACAGCGCCTCGTCGCAGTTCTTCATCGTCACAAACGATTCGACGTTCCTCGACCGGCAATACACAGTCTTCGGGCAGGTCACGAAGGGGATGGACGTCGCCGACAAGATCGTCAACGCGCCGAAGGGCGAACAGGATCGGCCGAACAACCCGACCACGATCGAGAAGATCGTCATCCGTGACGCGAAAGCCGACGAAAAAGGGCCGGCGCCGCAATAGACACTCTGCCATCGCCGCGGAGGAGCAAAGCAAATGAGCCAAAACCAGAATAAAGTCGCAGAGCTGCACACCAGCGCCGGCGAAATCGACATCCGTTTCTCTCCCGAAGTCGCTCCGAATCACGTCAAGAACTTCATCGATCTTGCCGAAAGGGGCTTCTACAACGGCACGAAGTTTCACCGCGTCATCCCCGGTTTCATGATCCAGGGTGGCGACCCAAACACAGTCTCCGGTCCTCCCTCGACGTGGGGAACCGGCGGTTCGGGCAAGAACATCGCGGCGGAGTTCAACGCCATCTCGCACAAGCGCGGGATCGTCTCGATGGCGCGGTCGAATGATCCCAACAGCGCGTCCTCCCAGTTCTTCATCGTTACCAGCGACTCCACCTTCCTCGACCGTCAATACACCGTTTTCGGTAAGGTGACGAAGGGGATGGAGGTCGCGGACAAGATCGTGAACGCTCCGAAGGGAGCACAGGACCGGCCGAACACCCCGACCACCATCGACAAGATCGTGATTCGGGACGCGAACCTCGACGAACAGTGACCGGCGCCGAAACGAGACGCTGTCATCCCGGACCGTGCGCAGACTGCGGGGGATCTGTTGATGTCACGCAGTCTGCATGGAACGTCCGGAGTCATGACGGAAACCTCTGAACTTCCGGTGGACGTAACCGCGGCGCTACAGTCGTGGCTCGGCGACGGATGGTCGGCCGCGCGGCTTCCCGGCGACGCCTCGGTGCGCGTCTATTACCGCATCACCGCGGGCGATGGAAACACGTGCATGCTGAGTTGGTACCCGGCCGAGGTGAGGCACGATCTGACTCGCGTTCTGTTCGCGTACCGCGTGGCATCGAAGCACGCCTATCTGCCGAAGCTCATGGAGCATAGCGACGCGGCCATGCTGCAGCAGGATGTCGGCAATCAAACGCTCTTCGACCTTCTCCACCGCGACCGTGAGGAAGGAGTGCGATGGTACAGGAAAGCCGTCACGCTACTCGCCTACTTCCAGAAGGCCGGCGCGGTAGACATCAACCCGCCATTCACGGGCGACTTCTTTTTCAACGAGCTGGAGATGTCGCGCGAGTTCTACGTCGAGAAACTCATGGGCGTGAGTACCGCGGCGGCAGAGCCTCTGAAGCCATTGCTCAGACGACTGGCCGATAACATCTCACGGCATCCATATGTTCTATGTCACCGTGATTATCATGGTCAGAATATCCATATCTTTAACGAGAAGCTTTACCTCATCGACTATCAGGATCTAAGAATGGGGCCTGATACATACGATCTCGCCTCTCTCCTGCGCGACCGTGGCGTGGCCCGTATCCTCGGCGAAGAGACGGAGCTGGAGCTGGTCGACTACTATGCGGAGTGGCGGGTCCACGGCTTGCCAGCCCGCACAGAGCTGGCCCAGGGTGAGCGACGATCGATGCGCCGCCGCTATTTCGAGACCTTGCTTCAGCGCTCCATCAAGATCCTGGGTACGTTCGCGAAACAGCCTCTCACCCGCGGCCGGATGTGGTATCTCGACTTCATCCCGCCAACGTTGGAAAGCGTTCGCAGATGCATCGGCGAGTTGCCCGAATATGTTTCGCTCGCCGCGCTGCTGCCGATGGACTTTTCCCTGGCAACGGCGCGTGAGCGGGCGGAAAGGATTCATCATGGCGCAAATGGCGCGGCACAGGATCACGCTTCTACCCGGTGACGGCATCGGCCCCGAGGTCACCGCCTCGGTGGTATCGATCATCGAATGCGCCGGTGTCCAAGTCGAATGGGAAAAGTACTTCGTCGGCGCCGAGGCAATCTCCCGGTTCGGCGACCCCTTGCCGCCTGAAGTACTCGAGTCGATTCTACGCAACAAGGTTGCCTTGAAAGGACCGGTTACCACGCCGGTCGGGACCGGGTTCTCGTCGATCAACGTCCGGTTGCGCAAAACGCTCGATCTCTACGCCAACCTGCGGCCGGTCAGGTCGATGCCGAACATCATCACGCGTTTCGAGAACGTCGACATCATCATCGTGCGCGAGAACACGGAAGACCTCTACAGTGGCCTCGAGCACGAGGTTGTTCCGGGCGTGGTCGAATCGATCAAGATCATCACCGAGCGCGCTTCGACGCGCATCGCCCGCTTCGCCTTCGAGTACGCGCAAACGCATGGGCGCAAGAGGGTGACGGCGGTCCACAAGGCCAACATCATGAAGTTGTCCGACGGGCTCTTTCTGCAATGCTTCCGCAACGTGGCCAGGGAGTACCCGAACATCGAGGCGGACGACAAGATCATCGATAACCTTTGCATGCAGTTGGTCACGAATCCGATTCGGTTCGACGTCCTGCTCCTCGAGAACCTATACGGCGACATCGTCTCCGACCTGGCGGCAGGTCTGGTCGGGGGCCTGGGCGTTGTCGCTGGGGCCAACTTCGGCGAGAACGGAGCGGTATTCGAGGCGGTACACGGAAGTGCTCCGGACATCGCCGGTCAGAACAAGGCCAATCCGCTGGCCCTGTTGAAATCGGCGGTGCTTATGCTCCAGCACCTCGGTGAGATGGGGCCGGCGAAACGGATCGACGAAGCGATTGTGAGCGTGCTCGACTCCGGTCCCGAACATCGGACGCGCGACATCGGTGGCACCGGTACGACTTCAGACTTTACGACGGCCTTGTGCGAGACGCTGCGTAGAGGAGTGAGGGCCGACTGAGCAAGCCTGACTTCGTCGCCCATTTTCGTGCCGGCCTCGATCACTTCAACGCCGCCGAGTTCTGGGATGCGCACGAGTCGTGGGAGACGATCTGGCTCGAAGCGGAATCGGACGTTCATCTTTTCTTGCAGGGACTCATCCAGCTTGCGGCGGCCTATCACCACGTCAAGCGTGGCACGTACCCGGGCGCACTGCGGCTTTTCGACGCCGCTCTTCAGAAACTGGAACGGTTTCCGCAGCGCTGGTGCGGAATCGATCGGACGTCCGCCGAAGACGCCGCCAGGCGCCACCGCGTGTGGATTGCGGGGCTTCTGGCGCGTGGCGCGACCGAGGAGCGACTTGATGCCAACGAATTTCCGATGATTCCGGGAGACGACTCGCCGATTCCGCCATTTGAATGCTGGTGAAGCGGCGTCCGATCTCATACAATTGGTTTATCCCCAACATCCCCAACGCCACAACGTAGCCGAGGATCCAAATGCAGGAAATCGATCAACGGGACCGTGAGCTGCTGGGTACCCTGCAAAGTGAGATTCCCCTGGTCTCCACGCCGTTCGCCCTCATCGGACAGGCGATCGACATGTCGGAGAAGGAAGTCATCAAACGCATCGAGCGCCTGAAACGCGAGGGCCATCTGCGGCAGCTCGCGGCGCAGTTCGATGCGCGCGCTCTCGGCTATCGATCGTGTCTCGTGGCGGCCAAAGTCGACCCTGAGCGGATCGACGAGGCGGCAGCGGTAATCAACGCGCATCCCGGCGTGACGCAGAATTACCGCCGCAACAACGATTTCAACCTCTGGTTCACGATCGCCGTCTCGCCGACGTCACATCTCGGTCTCGAGAAGACGGTCGAGATCCTCGGCGATGAGGCAGGCTGCGACACGGTCCGCGGTTTGCCGACTCTGCGGCAGTTCAAGGGGAGCAGTGACGCGGATGAGTCTCACGGCGACGTGCAGTTCGCGCCGCTTACCCCGCTGGAGATCGAATCCGTCCGCCTCCTGCAACGGGACCTGCCCCTTCAACCGCGTCCGTTCGAGGCGATGGCCAGGACCAACGGGGTCGGGGCCGACGAGCTGCTCGCCTCCGCGAAGTCGCTGCTGAAGCGGGGATACATCCGTCGCTACAGCGCCGTGGTTCAGCCGCGCAAGACCGGCTTCGCCGCGAGTGCCATGGGCGTCTGGGTCGTTCCCGCCGCGCAGGTCGAGAACGTCGCCGCAAAGATGTCGCAGAACAAGGCTGTGTCGCACTGTTACCTCCGGCCCGTCTACGACGACTGGCCGTACAACCTCTACACGATCGTGCACGGACGCTCGGTCGACGAATGCGAGTCGGTCATCAACGACCTGGCGATCGACACCGGCGTGGACGCCAAGCAGGCCCTGTACCCGACGCGCGAGTACAAGAAGGCGCGCATCAACCTCTTCTCGACCGAAGCCGAGGAGTGGGAGACCGCGCACGGCGCTCGCGATGCCGCGAGCGCCGCGTCCTAACCGGCACGGCCGGCGTTGGTTGCCCAAGGCTCCGCCAACAGGTGCGTACCAGCGTTCTGCGCAGACTCCTGGAAGTCCGCGCGGCAGGTTTCGTTGCGCTCGTACCGGGTACGCCGCGGGCAATCAAAGCCGCCCGCGGCGCCCGCCGGCTACTTGATGTTCTCGGGGAACGTGCTGATGCGACTGTTCCCGCGCAGTTCGTTCGTAAGCCTCGTCACCGTGCCCATCACGTCGGCAGCCTTCTGCGTAATCAGGTACTCGCGGATGTTCGATCGAACGGCCGCGAACGGCTCGGTGCCGGCGGGTTCCCGGCCTTCCACCAGGATGAGGTGATAGCCGAACTTCGATTCGACGATGCCACTAATCGTTCCGGGCTTCATGCTCCAGGCGGCCTGCTCGAACGCCGGATCGGTCTGACCCTTGACGATCCAACCGAGATCCCCGCCGCTCGCGGCGGAGCCATCCTCGGAGTACTTCTTCGCGGCCTCAGCGAAGTGCACCACGCGAAAGTGTTGCAGCGTCGCGGCGTTGGTCGTTCCCTCCGCGCTCAAAGCGTCGGCGGCGTGGATCTCGGCGGCTACCTGTCCGATACGCTCAAGAGCCTGCTCTTTACTCTTCCTCCCTGGACCGTTTTCGACCGGAGCGATGATGATGTGGCGCACATGGACCTTTTCCGGCGTGGCGAATTCGGTGAGATGGTCGTCGTAGTACTTCCTGGTGTCGCCTTCGGTCACGATCGTTTCAGCCACGACGTCACGCACGTAACGGTCGAACAGCGTCGACTCGCGCGCCGTTTCGATTGCCGCGATCACCTCAGGCCTTTTGTCGAAGCCCGACTTGATCGCCTCCTGGATGACGAGGCGCTTGCGGATGTAGTTCTCGAGAAACGCCGCCTTGCCGCCATTCTCGTCGTACTGCTTGCGCATCTGCGCGTTGAGGTTTGCGTACATCCGGTTGAGCTTCTCGACGGTGATCGATTCGCCGTTGACCACAGCCACCGCTTTCTCCGCGTCCGTGGCGGTGGCGGCGGACGTCGCGGGCGCGGTCTGCGAAGCCGCCGGCGGCTGCGCGGGTGCGCCTTGCTGCGCGAACGCGGGAAGCGCGAGCGCCAGCATCGGGATGAGTAGTATTCGCTTGATCAAATCAAAGTCCTCCATGCATGTATCAGACGGCGCGCTGACCAACAGGGTTACAGGAGGGGGGCATTCCGGTCAGAGGTGGCCCGTGTACGTGCCGATCTTGTTCGCGGTATCGCCGTTTGTGGCGATGCGATCAGCGCAGACGATCACCGAAAAAGTGTCCGCCATGCTGTAGATGATGAGCGTGACGTCGATGTCTTCCTGCTTGCGCGAGCGGACCGCCGTCAGGACACTGTGGAAAACCTGTGGAAAACATCTCCGAACTACGGCTAGCGAAAATCTGGGCGTGATAATCGGCGAACCAAAGGAAACGTCGCGATGAGCAACCAACGATTAAGACGTCGAGACTTCTTGGACTGGATAAGCGTTGTCGTGGATGTGGCTCAGATGCTTGCCCTTTTGAGCGTCGGAATCGGCCTTCTCTACTGGTATGCGTCAAAAAGACTACCTGTGGTGATCGTCGCGATCGCCTTTACGCTGATTCTGCTATTCGGCGTGGTGGCATGGCTGGCTGTGAAGGTGTCTCGGCCGCGTTCGTAGGGCTAGAGGCGATCAGCCAGCTTGCGCACCTCGTCCTGAGTTCGGCCACGCACTGATGTCTCTACGAAACGTAGAGTTGCTAGTGCCGCAAAGTTTTCGTGTCAAGAAGAATCTTCACTTTTCTTCACTTTTCCGCAGGTTAAGGCCACCTTTTGCTAACCTGCGGTCGCTCCCCAAGCTGATGGCGTCGCCATCCCTGAGGAAAAGGTGTGGAGGTTTTGTGTAGCGCTTGTGAGTATTGCGGCGCGGTAGAAAAACAGCCGCAGACTGCGCCTTCCTAACCAATGTCCGTAGCGCAACTTGACGTCGCCCTCGACCGGCCGATGCCGCAGTCTCCGGATGCGGAGCGCGCGGTGCTCGGATCGATCCTGATCAACAACCACGCGTTCTATCGCGTTGTCGGGACCATCAGCACCGAAGACTTTTTTCGCGATGCACACCGGACGATCTTCGCCACGATGCGCCGGCTGGCGGAGCAGAGTCGCGAGATCGATCCGCTGACGCTGCGCGAGGAGCTGGCCAAGAATGCCCAGCTCGAACAGGTCGGCGGGTCGGCGTACGTGGCCTCGCTCGTGGATGGAATCCCGGATATCGCCAACGTGGAGCGCTACGCCCACATTGTCAAAGAGAAGTCGACCCTGCGGCGGCTGATCGTGATGGGCAATTCGGTGATGCGCGCCGCGCTCGATGCGCCGGGCGAGCCGGCCGACGTGCTCAACATCGCGGAGAAGTCGATCTACGAGATCGCCGAGGGATCGATCGAGAAGGGATTCGTCGCGCTCGACCGCATCACCCGGGCGAACATGACGGCCATCGAACAACTGCAGCACGCCGGAAAACTGATCACCGGCATCCCCACTGGTTACGACCGCTTCAACGAGTTCACCTCGGGGTTCCAGGCCCAGGATCTCATCATCATCGCGGCGCGGCCTTCGATGGGGAAAGCTCAGCCACTCGACGCGTCAGTGCTAACCCCGGAGGGGTGGCTAGCGATGGGATCTCTCGCTGTCGGGGATACCGTTGCCTCAGTAGACGGAGAGGATTCGAGGATCACCGGTATTTACCCGCAGGGCGAGCGCCAGGTGTACCGCCTCACCTTCTCCGACGGGCGCAGTGCCGAATGCTGCGCCGAACATCTTTGGCAGGTGAGCTATCGCGGATGGGAGCGTCCGCGCGTGCTGACAACCGCTGAACTAATCGAAATGCTGAAGCGGAAGCGATATCAATCGAGGCTCTCCATCGACCTGTTTGGCGGCGATTTCGGCCGCGATGGGAAGGATGACGTGCCGATTGACCCATGGTTGCTCGGAGTGCTGCTTGGAGATGGCTCGCTCACGGGTTCCAGCGTGATGTTTTCGTCTGCTGACAGCAAGTTGATTGAGCGGGTGCGCTCCGCGGTTGGGGCCGAATTCAAATTGGTACATTCAGGAGGGTACGACTACCGGATCACACAGAGAGATAAGAGTGGGTACCCGTTCGGATCACCGACTCCAAACCGGCTGCGAACGGCGCTTCAATTGGCCGGAGTGTGGGGCTGCCGCGCACATGAGAAATTTGTCCCGGCGCAATATCTGACCGCGTCGAAAGACGTCAGGGCGCGCGTTCTGGAGGGGTTGCTCGACACGGACGGATGGGTAGAGAAGTCTGGCTCGCTATGCTTCAGCTCCAGCAGCGAGCGTCTAACTCGTGACCTGATTGATCTCGTTCGCTCTCTGGGCGGCACCGCTAAGTTGAGGCAAAAGAAAACATCTTTCACGTACAAGGGCGAGCGTCGCGAGGGTCGCCTCGCCTATTTGTGTTCGATCAGCCTGCCCTATGACGCGATTCGTCTCCTGTCAGACAAGCAGAAGCGTCGCTCTCCTGAAGCGCGCCGCCGCCGGCTCACGATCAGCGCGATCACTCCGAGTCGCATTTGTCCGACTCAGTGCATCCGGGTTTCGCACCCCTCGCAGCTATACATTACTAACGGCTATGTCACCACGCACAACACCTCATTCATGATGAACATCGCCGAGTCGATTGCCATCCCCGATCGCTCTGGAGAGCCGCGGCCGCCGGCCCAGCGCCTCTACTCTGTCGGCGTCTTCTCGCTCGAAATGTCCAAGGAGCAGATCGGCCTGCGCATCCTCTCGTCAGAGTCCGGTGTGGGGAACCACCTCATCCGGGCCGGGATGCTCAGCGAGCGAAACTGGCGTGATCTCGCCGATGCCTCGGCGAGGCTTGCGAAGGCGAAGATCTTCGTCGACGACACTCCCGGCATGGACATCATGGAGATGCGTGCCAAGGCGCGGCGCCTGAAGATGGAGGCCGGTCTGGACATGATCATGGTCGACTACCTTCAGCTCATGGCCGTCAAGGGAAAGACCGAGTCGCGCAACCAGGAGATCTCGCAGATCTCGCGCGGCTTGAAAGCGATCGCCAAGGAGCTCAACCTTCCTCTGGTTTCGCTCTCGCAACTCTCCCGCCGCCCCGAGCAGCGCACGGGCGACCACCGGCCCCAGCTCTCCGATCTCCGTGAGTCGGGATCGATCGAGCAGGACGCCGACGTGGTCTGCTTCATCTACCGCGACGAGGTGTACAACAAAGACACCGAGGAGAAGGGCATCGCCGAGATCATCATCGGGAAGCAGCGCAACGGCCCGATCGGCGACTTCAAGCTCGTCTTCCGAAACGACATCACCAAGTTCTTCAACTACGAGCCGACACCTGACTACTCGCCGCAGTAGTACGCCCCTGATCACCTCAGATAGCGTCCCCAGGGCCAGTTCGCTAAGTACTGCTCCCTGGAGATGAGTGTCCAAGCGTCAGGCGGCACGTGAGAACGAAGGTTCGCCCCCTTCTCGGGGAAGGTACGCACGCTTCTCGGAGAAGGTACGCATGCTTTCTCAGTGAAGGTACGCACGCTTCTCGGAGAAGGTACGCATGCTTCTCGGTGAAGGTACGCATGCTTCTCGGTGAAGGTACGCATGCTTCTCGGTGAATGTACGCATGCTTCTCGGTGAATGTGCGCGTGCTTCTCGGTGAATGTGCGCGTGCTTCTCGGTGAATGTGCGCGTACTTCTCGGGGAAGGTTCGCGCACTTCTCTGGGAAGGTTCGCGCACTTCTCCGGGAAGGTTCGCGCACTTCTCCGGGAAGGTTCGCGCACTTCTCGGGGAAGGTTCGCGCACTTCTCTGGGAAGGTTCGCGCACTTCTCCGGGAAGGTTCGCGCACTTCTCCGGGAAGGTTCGCGCACTTCTCCGGGAAGGTTCGCGCACTTCCCTGGGAAGGTTCGCGCACTTCCCTGGGAAGCTTCACACCTTGCGGCAGCATTTCTCAAACGGCTGTCCAGCGGACATCGCAAAGAGTACGATCAACAGCATGAGACGCGCTCTTGCCATCGCTGCGCTCCTGACGGTGGCCGCGCTTCACGCCCGCGCCAGCGTGCTGCGCCTCAACGTCAACGACATGATCCATCCGATCAGCGACGAGTTCATCGGGCGCGCGATCGATCAGGCACAGAGCGAGCACGACGACGCGGTCATCCTCGTGCTCAGCACGCCGGGCGGGCTCCTCGACTCCACCCGCTCCATCGTCGAGAAGATCATGACTTCCCGCGTGCCGGTCATCGTGTATGTGGCCCCGGCAGGGAGCCGTGCTGCCTCCGCCGGCTTCTTCATCCTCGAATCGGCCGATGTTGCCGCGATGGCTCCCGGGACGAATACCGGCGCGGCACACCCGGTGATCCTCGGCGAAAAGATGGACGAGGTCATGAAGTTGAAGATGGAGAACGATGCCGCCGCCTTCATGCGCACGATCGCAGCAAAGCGCGGGCGCAATGTGGGTGTTGCCGAGAGCGCAGTGCGGGAGTCGAAGTCGTTCACCGAGCAGGAAGCGCTGTCGCAGAAGCTGATCGACGTCATCGCCCCGAGCGAGCAGTCGCTTCTCAAGGCCATCGATGGCCGCACGTTCAAGCGCTATGACGGGACGAACGTCACCCTGCACGTCGGCAACGCGCATATCAACACGATCGAGATGACGCTGAGCCAGCGCCTGATGTCGTCGCTGATGGATCCGAACATCGCTTTCCTGTTACTGGCCCTCGGCGGGCTGGCCATCTTCGCCGAGTTCAATCATCCGGGCGCCGTGGTTCCGGGCGTCGTCGGTGTGATTGCCATCGTCCTGGCGCTCTTCGCGTTGAATTTTCTGCCGACCCGCTTCGCCTCGCTGGCGCTGTTGATCGTAGCCTTCGCGCTGTTCGCGCTCGAAGCGAAGTTCGCCACGCACGGCGTGCTTGGCATCGGAGGGATCGTCTGCATGGTGATCGGTGCGCTGTTTCTCGTCGACGGGCCGATCCCGCAGATGCGCGTGAACATCGTCACCGCGATTGCCGTCAGCGTCCCGATCGGCGCGATCGCGATCTTTCTGATGACGCTTGTCTTGAGAGCGAGGCACGGACGGGTGGCTACCGGCAGCGAGGGGATGATCGGCGAGATCGGCATCGCCCGGACGCCGTTGGGTCCCGACGGCAAAGTCTTCGTTCACGGCGAGTTGTGGAACGCGGTATCAGCGACCGCCATCGCCGAGGGGGCACGAGTTCGCGTGGCGAAGGTGAATGGACTGCACATCACGGTGGAGCCGGCCGAGTAGGCGGTCGCGAGGTTGCGGGGTTTCGAGGTCTCGCAGCGCTTCGCTACTCACCTCGAAACGGCGAGACCCGGCCGGCTAACAACTCGTTTCCGCCCCGTACGGATTCAGTACGACATCCTCCATGTGCTTCTCCGGGCTGGCCAGCTCGCGGAATCCGAACTGGCGGTAGAGGTCGTGGGCATCGCTCGTCACCAGCGACCAGCGGCGCAGGCTCTGCAGTTCCGGATGGCCGCGGATTGCCTCCATGAGCTGTTTCGAGATCCCCCGGCCGCGGTGCGACGGCAGGACGAACACGTCGGCAAGGTAGGCGAAGACGGCGTAGTCGGTGATCACCCTTGCGAACGCGACAAGATGTTCGTCGTCGTAGGCGGCGGAGGTGACCGAGTGCGCGATGGCCTGCTCGACGACATCCTGCGGGATGCCCTTCGCCCAGTACGACTGATTGCAGAGGAAGTCGTGCACCAGGGCCACATCGATGCGCGACTTGTCGGTGCTGATCTCGATCATCGTCAGAATCCTGCCATAAACGAGCGGTCGCAACCTCGCACGGCGCTTCGCTTCGTCACTTCGAGACCGCGAGACCCCGCCGACACCGCGAGACCGCACGCCAGGTACTACAATCCACCCGTCTGCGCGGAGGTTCCCACATGACTCTTCCAACGCTCGTCGTCGTCATCATTTTCGGTCTTTACATTCTCAGCTCCATCAAGATCCTTCCCGAGTACGAGCGGGGCGTGATCTTCCGTCTCGGGCGTTTGCTGCCCGAGGCAAAGGGGCCGGGCCTCTTCCTCGTCTTCGCGCCGATCGACCGCATCGTGCGAGTGTCCCTCCGCCAGGAGGCGTTCGAAGTGCCGCCGCAGGACATCATCACGCGCGACAACGTCACCCTGAAGGTGAACGCGGTCGTTTTCCTCCGCGTGATCGAGCCGCGGCGCGCCGTCGTCGAAGTGTTCGACTACCGCTACCAGACATCGCAGTTCGCGCAGACCACGCTTCGATCGGTGCTCGGCGAAGTCGAGCTCGACGAGTTGCTCGCCCATCGCGACGCCCTCAACGCCCGCATCCAGACGATTCTCGACCAGCACACCGAGCCGTGGGGCGTGAAGGTGACGAACGTCGAGGTGAAACAGGTCGACCTGCCGGAGTCGATGCTGCGTGCCATGGCCAAACAGGCCGAGGCCGAGCGCGAGAAGCGGGCCAAGCTCATTCACGCCGAGGGCGAATTCGCGGCGTCGCAGAGGCTCGCGGATGCCGCCCATGTGCTGGCCACGCAGCCGACAGCACTGCAGCTCCGCTACCTCCAGACGCTCACTGAGATCGGCGTCGAGAAGAACACGACCATCGTCTTTCCTCTCCCGATCGACATCATTTCGGGTCTGGCCAAGGTGCTCAACCGCGAATGACCGATGTGGTGATGCTCGAGGCCGTGCTCTTTCAGTTGCGCGCGGCCGCGGGAGAAGTCGATCCGGGCTCGGCGCCGCAGCTCGGTCTTTGCGTCAACGTGCTGGCGAACGCGGTCGCTGCCGGCCGCGGCGGAGTGAACGCGTCGGTGGTGAATGACATCGAGTTCGCGCTGAACGACCTCGGCGCGGCGATCGACGAGCTTCCGCAACCGGATGCCGATCGCCTGGCGCCGCTCATGGAGGCCCTTCGGGAGGATCTGGCCGGGCTGAAATCGGCGACAGCTCTCGATCGGGCCCTGATCGCGCGGATACGAGGATTCCAGTCGAAACTGCGAGAGAGGATGAAGGCCATCGAACGCCAGACGTACGTCGAAGGCGGCGCGGGGCCGCTTCCGCATCCGCCCGAGGCATTGCGCGAGGAGGCCGTCCCGCTCGCGCGCCAGCTCATGGCGGCGGGCTTTCAGACTCCGGCCCTCGATGCGCTGATCGCGGAACCGGAATCGCTGCGTTTCCACTCGATTCGCGAGCTGCTCGACGAGCTTGACGTGATTGCGGACTGATAAAGCCACCACGCGCGCCCGAAAAGGCGCCGTGTGCAGCCCCGGGGTCAGCGTGATCGCAGCTCAGGCCAGCGCGCTCCGTGGCCAAGGCCGTTCGCACGGTGCTCAACAGCACCTCAAGTGCGGCATTTTTTACCGTGCGCTGTGGAAAAAGCACCTCGCGCTGTGGAAAAGTCAGCTCGCGAGGTGCTCCGGAGCACCGTGCACGGTGCTAAAACCAGCTCGCGAGGTGCTCGGAAGCACCGTGCGAGGTGCTAAACCCGGCGTGCGAGGCTGATAAGCCAGCGTGCGTTGTGAATTACCCAGCGTGATCGCCGTCCAAGCCAGCTCGCGCTCAATGGAAGCCTGCCGGTGAGCTGCCGAAGTCAGCGTGATCCGTGAAAAACCCTGTTCGCGAGATGTGAAAGCCAACGCAAAGAACGCCCTATCACAGCAGACTCCTTGGGCAACCAACGATCCCCGACCCAAACGAGGCATTGATCTGAGCCTGAGTCCGGTGTACCGTTTACGAAATCGTCACAAACCTAAAATCGGAGAAGGAGAAAAAGAGATGAGCTCTCTGTTCGCACTCGCGTTGTTGCAGGACAACACATCCACGGCGGTATCAGCAGGGGGCGCCGCCATGGGGGCGGGAATCGCAATCGTGTACTTCGCGATCCTGCTCCTCATCGTGATTTCGCTGTGGAAGATCTTCGTCAAGGCCGGCAAGCCAGGTTGGGCGGCGATCGTCCCGATCTACAACTTCATCGTGATCCTCGAAATCTGCTGCAAACCGATCTGGTGGATCATCCTGTTGCTCATCCCGCTCGTCAACATCATCATCATCATCATCCTGCTGGTCGAGCTCGCAAAACGCTTCGGCAAGGGTGTCGGCTTCGCGATCGGCATGCTGATCCTGCCGTTCATCTTCTATCCGATGCTCGCCTTCGGCGACTCCAAATACACGCCCTGCTAAGTCACGTGCTGGGAGGGCCGCCGTTCGCGGCGGCCCTCACTCGCGAAACAGCGCCGCGATTCTCTCCAGCCCGCGCTGATCCTCTTCATCGAACGCATCCAGCACGTCCGCATCGACGTCGAGCACGGCGATCAGCTCGCTGTCGGGACCGAAGACCGGGACCACGATCTCGGACTTTGAATTCGGATCGCAGGCGATGTGGCCGGGGAACTTGTTCACATCCGGCACGATGAGGGTCTGGCGCTTCTCCGCCGCCGTGCCGCAAACGCCGCGACCGAAGTCGATCTGCAGACAGCCCACCGTGCCGATGTACGGGCCGATGACGAGGCGGTCGCCGCAAACGCGGTAGAAACCGGTCCAGTAGAAGTGCGTGAAGTGATGGGCGAGGACAGAGTTGATCGTCGCCATCAGAGCGATGTCGTCGAGCGTCGCCCCTCCTTCGTCGCGCCAGATGGCGGCGATGGACTGGAAACACTCCTCGTATGCGTTGACCTTCAACAGTTCCTCACGAAAACAACGCCCGATGGTAAACCGCTTCGTACTCGCGCGCCGAGCGTTCCCACGAAAAGTCGGCGCCCATGCCGTTCGCCTGCAGGCGCCGCCAGGTCTTCGACTCGCGATAGTTGAGCATGGCCAGCCAGACCGCCGTGTAGAAGTCGGCGCCGTTCGGAGAGAAGAAACCGAAACCGTTCGCGGCCTCGAGATTCGTGCCGTTGAACGGGATCACGGTGTCGGCCAGTCCGCCGGTCAGCCGCACCACGGGCACGGTGCCGTAGCGGAGCGCGTACATCTGGTTTAGTCCGCACGGCTCGTAGATCGAAGGCATGAGGAGGATGTCCGCCGCGGCGTAGATGCGGTGCGCCAGCGCGGTGTCGAAGCCGATGATTACCCGGCACGACTCAGGGTGCTGGGCGGCGATCTGTTGAAGCGCGTTTTCGTAACGCGGCTCGCCAGACCCGAGGATGACCGCGTGCGCGCCGGCGGCGAGCATGTGTGGCAGCGCGGCGACGAGCAGATCGACTCCCTTCTGATCGACGAGGCGGGAAATGAACCCCAGCAGCGGCGTTCTGGCCTTGTGCTTCAGGCCCATCTCGCGCAGCAGCGCGCGTTTCGAAAGGCTCTTGCCGGACAGGTGCTGCGCGGAGAACTGCGAGCGGATGTGAGGATCGGTCTCCGGATCCCACTCATCGACGTCGATGCCGTTGAGGATGCCCTGCAACTTGAAGGACAGACTGCGCAGAATTCCGTCGAGACCGGCGCCGTGCTCGCTCCCCTGAATCTCACGCGCATACGTCGGCGAGACGGTCGTCACCTGATCGGCGAGGATGATCGCCCCCTTCATCAGGTTGACGTCGCCGAAGTGCTCGACCGCGTCCGGTGCCCAGTAACGGCTGTGGAGCCCGAGAGCAACGAAGTGGCTGGCGGCGCCAATCCCCTGATAGTTGAGGTTGTGAATCGTGTAAACGGAACGTGCTCTCCGAAACTGATCGCTGCCGCGGAGGCCGGAGTGAAGGTAGATCGGCAAAAGAGCGGTGTGCCAGTCGTGGGCGTGGACGATGTCGGGAGCGATGCCGAGCAGTTCACAGCCGCGGACCACGGCACGATTGAAGAACGTGAATCGCTCGATGCCGTCGTCGTAACCGTCGAAGCGCGGCGAGTAGATGTGCGGGCGATGAAAGTAGTAGTCGTTTCCGACGAGGATGAGCGGGATGTCGGTCCCCGGGAGCGTCGTCCTCAGGTAGTTCGCCTCGGCGGCCCAATTCGCCCAACGCACATGGGTCGTCGGCAGTGCTTCGTCCGGCACGACGTCGTTGTTCGCGAACCACTCCCGTGCCTGCCGGTAGTACGGCATGAAAATGGTCACGTCATGCCCGAGCTTTGCCAGCGCCTTCGGCAACGAGCCGCAAACATCGCCAAGGCCGCCCGTCTTGGCGATGGGCGAAACCTCGGCGGTGGCGAAGAGGATGTTCATTGCGAGATCGCGATGGCCGCGTAGCCGACGACGTGCGAGTAGTCGCCGTTGATGTCGCCGCTCGTGGCGTGCTTGATCAGCCTTGCGTGTTTCGCGCCGAGCTCCTTCGCGGCGATCAGCATCGTGGTCGTCGGGATGAAGCCGCACATGGAGATGTCCTGCTCGTCGACCACTCGCCACAGTTCTCGCGGATCCAGGTTCAGCACTTCGTCGATCGCGCGTTGATCCTTCCGCAGCGTCGTCTTCTGGTCTTCGTAGTGATTCAGGTCCGAGCTGGCCAGGATGCCGACGGGCTCGCCGGCGACCGGCACGACCGCGGCGATGGCGTGGCCGATCTCCTCGCAGTAGTCGTATCGGTTCGCGCCCAGGCAAATCGGGACGAAGGTGAAATCGCCGAGAAGCTGTTGCAGGAAAGGGAGCTGCACTTCGAGCGAATGCTCACGAGCGTGTGCCCGGGAGTCGTCGGCGAGCAGCTTCGAATGCTGCATGAGCGCGTCGGCGAGCGGGGCGTCGACGGCAACGCAGCCGAGGGGTGTGCGCCAGTCGCCGTCGCGGTTGATCGCGGCGAAGTGCCCGAAGCCGGTGTGGTTCGGGCAGAGGATGATGAAGCGTCGAGGCAGTTCGGCGGCGGCGTAAAACGCCGCCGCGACGTGGCCGCTGTACATCAGTCCGGCGTGCGGTACGACGGCTCCGATGAACCGTTCCTTCGCTTCCGGTTCCGGATTCTCGGCGAGACAGGCCGCCACCTGGGCGGCAAGGCGCTCCGGAATTCCCTCGTAAAACGTGCCGGCGACGGCTGGAGAGCGCGTGGCCATGGCCGTAACGTTATCGCATTCATGATCGCCGCAGGCCCGCTCCTTGCCTTTATAGTTGAGCCATGACCGAAATCCCCCGCGAGGGCGTACGGCGTACCACGTTCAAGGCCAGCCTGAGGCGCGCGTGGGACACCGTCTGGTCGTGGCTGACCGATCCGGCGGTTCTTCTCTACCGGCGCGAGGCGCACGGCCGGAAACGAGCGCGCGTCACCACCGTTGAATTCTTCCTCTTCATCCGTGAAGTGGCCCGCGAGTTCTACAACATCGAAGGACCGTCGCGCGCTTCGTCGCTCGCCTACACGACTCTGCTGTCGCTCATCCCGCTCCTGGTCGCGTTCACGCAGGCGCTGCAGCGCTATTTCCACAATCTCTTTCCGAACTCCCAGGCTCAGATCGACAACATCCTCAACAACATCATGCCGTACCAGTCGCCGGTGATCTCGTTTCACATCTCCCGGTTCGTGGAGAACGCGCAGGCCGCATCCGCGTTCGGCGTGATCATCTTTTTCGTCATCGCTTTCCAGCTCTTCCTCGCGGTCGAGAGCACCGTGAATCAGATCTGGAAGACTCGGAACGTGCGCGGCTACCGGCAGAAGATCATCGCTTTCACGATGCTCTTCTTCTGGGGTCCCGTACTGATGGGCATCTCCTTCACCACCACCAGTCTCCTGGAAAAGAACCGCTACCTCCAGGTGCTGTTCCAGCAGGACATCATTTTCCGCATCGTGCCGATCGTGGTGTTGTTCATCGCCTTCACGATGCTCTTCTGGCTCGTGCCCTCGACCCGTGTCCGTTTCCGCTCCGCGGCGGTAGGCGCGCTGGTGACGACGTCGCTCTTCTCGCTGGTGCGCTTCGGGTTCGGGATCTACGCGGATTACCTCTTCCACGGACGCTTCAACGTGATCTACGGCGCGCTGGGATTGGGGCTCATCTTTCTGATCGCAATCCAGATCCTGTGGGTGGTGATCCTGCTCGGCGTGGAGATCAGCTACGTCTTTCAGAACTTCTACGGCATCTTGTGTGCCACCGAGCACCAGGTGCAGGACGAGCCCCGTTTCGACGCCTATTTCGCTCTTCGTGCGCTGATCGAGATCGCCCGACGCTTCGATCGCCGCGAGGAGGCGCCCTCGTCAGACAAGCTGGCCGAGCAGTTCGGGACGACCGACGCCCAGGTATCGCGCGTGCTGCGCAAGCTCGAAGACGCCCAGCTCGTGAAGGAGACCGGCGGCGATTGGCCCGGCTTCGTTCCGGGTTGTGATCCTTTCCGCATCACGGTCGAGGAAGTCGTGGCGCAGGCCGAGGGGTTGCGCCGCGACGTACCGGAGATCAGCACCGACGAATACGAACGGCCGGTGATCACCGATCTCCTCGCGCGCTTCGGCGCTTGCATGGACAACGCACTCGACCACCTGACGATCGGACAACTGGTACGACAGTTGTACGGGGAACGGCCGAGCGACGCGTAACTGCGGTCAGCGCACGCGCCTGATTCTTCGCATCGTCTCGTACGCCACCGTCGTTGTCGTCACCCACGCCGTTCCGGCCGCGATCCCGCCAACGACGTCCGAGATCCAGTGAACGCCGAGGTAGACGCGAGAGAGCGCCACGGCGGCGACGAGCGTGTAGAGGAACGCGATCACCGCCGCCCGGGCCGGCCAACTCCTGATTGCGCGGAAGGCGAGATAGGCCAGTGCGCCGAAGGCGACGGCAGAGCCCATGGCATGGCCGCTCGGGAACGAGTAGCCGTTCGCGAGCCGGAGCATCTCGGCGACGGCAGGGCGGGCCCGGGCGAAATAGCGCTTCAGCTCCAGATCCAGCAATCCCCCGCCGCTGGCGGTGACGATCAGGTAGATCAGCCAGCGCCAGCGCCGGCGGAAGGCCAGGATGAGGCTGACGACGAATATCTCGACGGCGACACCAACGGGGCCGCCGATGTTCGACATCGTCGTAAAAAAGACTGTCGCTCCTTCGTTGCGTTTGCCGACGGCCCAGTCGTGGACCGATGTATCGACTCGTTCGAGCGCCCCGTTCTTCGCGTGTACTTTTTCGGCAAGGTCCATGAACGCGTCGCCGGCCCACGCGATCAACAACCCGCCGGCGATGAGGATGGCCAGCACCGGCAGGTAATTCCTGTATCGCTCCTGCGTGGCCGAGACGATGTGCTTCGCACACGCGCTGCGGGCGATGAGCCGCGAAAGCATCTGCCCTGCATGCCTGATCGCCGGCAGCGTGGCAAAGACGACGGCCCAGAGAATGAGGAAGGTGGCAGCGAACGCTACGAGCAGCATGCGGGCGAGTGGAGCAGCACGGATGATGCCGGTGTGCTCGTGCTCAATTCAACGTTCATTCACCGCCACGTCATCTCGAAAGCGCAGAAGGCGTCGCCGAGCGTCTGGCACTTGGTCTCGACGACGCTCGGCTCGCTGCCGCCGTGCCGGAGGATCGACTCCAGATAGAAACCGACACCGCTGCTGCAATAGATGGGGCTGTAGACCGGGTAGTCGCTGCAGATCATGCGGCCGCCGTTCGGCATTTTCTCGAAGCGGACGTTGCCGAACTTCTGGAATTGATGATGGAAGAGGGCCTGATTCTCGAGGAACTTCACCAGCTCCGTGCTGTCGACCGACTTGTAGACACGGCCGATTCCCAGCTCGGCCGATGCCGCACCGATCAGGGCAAGAATGTTCGGGTATTTCTGTTTCAACGTTTCATAGATGGTGCGATCGAGCTCGATGAGCGACGCGAATTCGCACCAGCTCGACGCCAGCGGTGTCTTCGTATAGCTGGCCGTCCTCGGGGAAAGTTTGGCGATGATCGCGGCGAAGCCGTCCTCGCCCACGACGTCGGAAAGGAACTGCTTCCGCCCTCCGAACATCACGCCCTTCACTTTGGCAGCGTCGGGATTGGGTCCGACCAGGACTTCCTTTCCTTCGAGGCGGGGGAGCGGCGCCGCCGGGCCCTTGCGTTGCATGAGCAGAGACATAGAGAGATCCTGAATTGTAGCTCCTGGGGAGCGATCGAGATTGACACGGAACAGACACGAGCCGGCTGCGGTACGCTTCCGATCAAAATGGACCTCAACCTGAAGGACAAAGTCGTCATCGTCACCGGAGGCGCCGCCGGCATCGGTCGCGCCACGGTCGAGCGCTTCGCGGCCGAGGGAGCCAGCGTCGTGGCGTGGGACGTCGCGGCCGATCCGAAGGTCGACGTCACCGAATCCGCGTCCGTGCAACGAGCGGTCGACGATGTCATCGCCAGGTATGGACGCATCGACGTTCTCGTCAACAACGCCGGCATCGTCCGCGACGCCCAGCTCATCAAGTGGAAAGACGGGGTAGCCGGCATCATGGACGACGCCACCTTCGACTCCGTCATCAACGTCAACCTCAAAGGCGTCTTCCTTTGCACGCGCGCCGTCGCTCCGCACATGATCAAAGCGAAGCGCGGCGTGATCCTCAACGCGTCATCGATCGTCGGTTTGTACGGCAATTTCGGCCAGACCAACTACGCTGCCACGAAGGCGGGCGTGATCAGCTTCACGAAGACCTGGTCGCGCGAGCTGGGGCGTTATGGCATCCGCGTCAACGCGGTCGCCCCCGGGTTCATCGCCACAGAGATGGTCAGGTCGATGCCGCAGAAAATCGTTGATTCGATGGCGGCAAAAACACCGCTGGCGCAGCTCGGCGAGCCGGACGATATCGCCAACGCCTACGTGTGGCTGTCCAGCGACGCCGCGAAATTCGTGAGCGGAGCGGTGCTCTCCGTTGACGGAGGACTGGTGCTGGGTACCTAGGAGATTGAAACCGCCACAGACCCGTAACGGAATGGCGGGGCGATTTCGGGCATTCTGTCCGCTCAGTACCTAGGGAGAAACCATCCAGATGCGCTGCCTCGGCCGCGTTGCACTTTTATTTCTGCTTGCAACGAGTGCCGCATCCGCACAACTCAAAGAAACGATTGACGTTCACCTGGTTGAGGTGCCCGTCACAGTCGTCGACCACGCCGGCAATCCGGTGCGCGGTCTGACAGCTGCGAACTTCGAGCTCTTCGACCGAGGCACCAGGCGGCCGATCGCGAACTTTGAGACCATCGATTTCGAATCCGAGGCCGTCCGGGCCATCTCGCCGCTCAATCCGTCGGCGCGGCGCAACTGGGTTCTTCTCTTCGATCTCTCCTTCTCCTCACCGGTAGGGAGGAGCAAAGCCCAGGAAGCCGCTCGGAACTTCATCGCCCGAGGGATGGGAAGGCGCGACCTCGCCGCCGTCGCGACCATCGACGTCGACCGCGGTTTCCGCATGGTCACGTCCCTCACGACCGACCGCAACCTCCTCGGCGCGGCGATCGCAAACCCGCGCACGTTCGTCTCTGCCGATCCGTTGCGCATCGCCGGGAGCACGGTGTTCGAGGCTCCGCCGACTGACGGCGTGTCCCGCGCGGACGTCAACGCCGTCGATGATTTCGCCGCGGACATCGCCCGCGGCGAGAAGAAGCTGAACGACCAGTACAACCGGACACGCATCGAACGGCAGTTGCGTCTCCTGACCGACCTCGGCCGCACGCTGCGCGTCCTTCCGGGCCGCAAACAGGTCATCCTCTTTTCCGAGGGCTTCGACCCGCGGCTGGTGCGCGGGCGCGACGCGCGCGCGAGCGCCGACGAGCAGGACGACACCCAGCAAACGACCTCTGGCAATATCTGGCGCGTCGACACGGACGCGCGCTACGGCAGCTCGATGACCATGACTCTCCTCGAAGACATGGCTCGCAGCTTACGTGGCTCGGACGTCGTGCTCCACGCCGTCGACATCCAGGGTGTGCGCGTGCAGAACGACGAGCACGGCTCGAGCATCAACTCCAACGACGCTCTTCATCTGCTATCCAGGCCAACCGGCGGCGAGGTCTTCAAGAATTCCAACGACATCAACGCCGATCTCGAGAAGATGCTGCGTGCTCAGGATGTCGTCTACGTCCTCGGTTTCCATGCCGCGGCGACGAAGAGCAACAAGTTCCACGAATTGAACGTGCGCGTGACCGGCGTGCCGGGTGCGCGGGTATTCCATCGCGCGGGCTATTACGAGTCAGGCGAGGAGAGCCCGCTGGAGCGCTCGCTCTCGAATGCCGAGATCATCCTGAACGACCTCGTGCAGAACGACATTCGCGTGGCAACGCTGGCCGCCGCATTTCCGGCCAAAGGCGGCAAGGCTCAGGTGCCGGTCGTGGTCGACATCGGTGCCGAGGGCCTCCTGCGCGACGCGAAAGGGAATGCAGTCGTCGCAGAGGTCTACGTTTACGCGTTCGACGACCAGGGCGTCGTCCGCGACCGTTCGTTCCAACGGCTTACCATCGACAGCGCCAAAATGGCCGGCCACAACGGCATCAAGTACTTCCCGACGCTCAGCCTGCCGCCGGGAAAGTACGCGTTGAAGACGCTGGTTCGCGTAGCGGGAACCGAGCACAAGGGCTTCGTGCGAACCGACATCGACGTCCCGTCCACGTACGACGTCACCCTCCTTCCGCCGATGTTCCTCGACGATCCGTCCACTTGGGTCGTCGTTCGAGGCGCGTCCCACGACGAGAGCGCAGCCTTTCCGTTCCACATCAACGGCGAACCGTTCATGCCCAGCGCCAGCGCGCAGGTGAGCAACGGACATCCGCGCAAAGTGGCGCTCTTCGTTTTCAATGTCGAGCCCGACGAGTTGTCGTGGGAGGCGGCCGTCACCGACGCGAACGGTTCGCACGCCGAGGTACCCTCGGCCGTCAAGCGGCTGCAGGGGCAGGATGTCATGAAGCTTGTTTTCGAATACGCTCCCGCCGATCTGCATACCGGTCCGGCCTCGTTCGATGTAACGGTTCACAAGAAGGGTTCGAGCGATGCGCGGAAGTCGAGCGTGTCGCTGGTGGTGCAATGACGCGGGGTCGGTGTCGGGTGTCGGAGAGACAAGTCTCCGGCTCCCTGCAAAGGAAGGAATCCATGAAGTTTTGCACAGCAACCACAGTCGCGCTGCTCTTCGCGGTATCTGCGGCCGCTCAAATGCGCGAGACCGTGAACGTCAACGTCATCGAAGTGCCCGTGTCGGTCGTTGACTCGAGCGGCAACCCCATACGCGGGCTGACGGCGGCGAACTTCGAGCTGTACGACGGGGGGAAGAAGCAGGTCATCACCTCGTTCGACAAGATCGACTTCGGAACGAACGAGACGGCAAACGCCATCTCGCCGATGAATCCAGCGGCGCGGCGTTCCTTTCTCCTGCTGTTCGATCTGGCCTTTTCACAGCCCAAATCGCTGGTGCGGTCACAGGAAGCGGCGCGCAACTTCGTGAAAACGGCCGTGCAGCCGCGCGACCTCGTCGGCGTCGGCACGATCGAGAACGAGCACGGCTTCCGTCTCCTGACCGCTTTCACCACGGACCGCGAGCTCGTGGAGTCGGCCATCGCCGATCCAAGCGCCTTCCGCGGAACCGATCCGCTGCAGATCGCGAACAAGACCTTCGTGGCCGATCTCACGAACGGTGATAGCCCGCAGACACCTGCTCCGGCCGCCACATCGGCAGGAGCCTCCGCCGCCGCGGCTGAGATGGCCGAACGCCAACAACAGCTCATCCACAGCAACGAGCAGTACGTTCAAACCCGCGTTGAAAGACAAGTCGACTACCTCGGACAGCTCGCGAAAACGCTTCGCGCCGTCCCGGGCCGCAAACAGGTCATCCTCCTCTCCGAGGGCTTCGACGCCAAGTACCTGCAGGGGCGTGACATCCGCGACACCGCGGCCGCCGCACGCGACAACGAGGCCGTCACATCGGGCCAGTACTATAAGGTCGACAACGATGCGCGATACGGCAGCGCCTCGTCCATGTCCAGGCTCGACCGGATGGCAGAGGCTTTCCGCGCCTCCGATGTCGTCCTTCACGCAATCGACATCCAGGGCGTGCGCGTCCAGAACGACGTCGCCTCCGGCTCTAACCTCAACTCCAACGCCGGCCTCTTCGTCATCTCGCGGCCCACGGGTGGTGAAGTCTTCCAGAACTCCAATGACCTGAAAAACAACTTCCAGCGCATGCTGCACGCGCAGGAAGTGGTTTACGTCCTGGCCTTCCAGGCGCCGGTGGGCAGCGGCGGCAAATATCACGATCTCAAGGTGAAGCTCGTCAACGCGGGCGGCCGTCTCAACTATCGGACCGGCTACTACGAGAACGGCGGGGAGACGCCGACCGAGCGCGCTCTCACCACAGCGGAAGTCATCGTCAATGACGTCCCGCAGGACGACGTGCACATCGCCGCCTTCGCCGCGCCGTTCCCCGCCGGAAACGGCAACTCACAGGTCCCGGTCATCCTCGATCTCAACGGCGCCGACCTGATCAAGGAAGCAAAAGGAAGCACTGCAGCGGCCGAGATCTTCGTCTATGCCTTCGACTCCGAGGGCATCGTTCGCGACCGCCTCTATCAGCGCCTCACACTCGACCTGAAGAAAGTCGGCGATCGCCTGCGCGGCGGCGGCATCCGCTACTACGGCACACTCATCCTTCCGCCGGGCAGCTACGCGATCAAATCGCTCGTTCGCGCCGGAGAGCCCGATAGAAAGAACCCGAACGAGAACGAGAAGCGCGGCTATGCGCGCACGAACATCACCGTAGCGAGGGCAGGTGACGTTTCCGTGCTGCCGCCGATTCCGATCGACGACGAGCCGAAATGGATCCTCGTGAAAGGAAAGGATCGCGGTAACGCCGGACAGTATCCGTTCGAACTGAACGGCCAGAACTTCATCCCCAGTGCCACGGCGTCGAACAAGGTGGCCCTGATCGTCTACGGCGCGGCGGCCAACGAGCTGACCTGGGAGACCACGCCCAGGACCAAGCTGCTCGGCACGATTCCGGTCAATGGCGGGACGAAGCTGGTTCTCCAACTCGACGATGCGGCAAAGGTCTCGTCGCTGCAGGTCACGGTGCACAAGAAGGGTGTGGCTGAGGCGCAGACGACCAGCGTCGCGGTGGTGAGGCCGTAAAGTAGCGATGCGTCATATCCTGACATTTGTCGCTGTGCTGCTCATCGCTGTCTCTACCCTCGGGCAGAGCAGTTCCGAGATCAACGTCCACGTCGTCGAGTTGCCGGTTTCCGTCGTCGACGCATCCGGCAGCCCGGTTCGCGGCCTCACCGCGGCGAACTTCGCGCTGTACGACGAAAAGAAGAAACAGCCAATCACATCTTTCGACACGATCGATTTTGCATTGGTAGGTAAGGTGAGTACTGTCGGCACCGCCGGCGCCCTTTCGCCGATGAATCCGACCGCTCGCCGCTCATTCGTACTTCTGTTTGACCTCGGCTTCACTTCTCCGCGCTCCATGTCGCGCTCACAGGAGGCGGCGCGGCGCTTTGTGAATGAGAGCGTCGGTCCGCGCGATTTGGTCGCTGTCAGCACTGTCGATCCGGATCGCGGGTTTCGTTTCGTCACAGCTTTCACGACAGATCGCCAGCTCGTGGCATCGGCGATCGCCAATCCCGCCACGTTCCGCGGCGCCGATCCGCTGCAGCTCGCCAATCAAACAGTCATCTGGACAGCCCATGAACCGACTGGAGCCGCGACTGACTTTGGCCTGAGCACCGGCGGCCACGCTGATGAGGCGGAGCTACACTTTAGAGACTTGGCCGATCAGGCTACCCGGCAGAACGAGCTCGCGATCCGCCAACGCATCGAGCGCGAGATCGACTCCATGGGCAGCCTGGCCCAATCTCTCCGCAGGGTGCCCGGACGCAAGCAGGTCGTTCTCCTCTCTGAGGGATTTGACGCGAGACTCCTGCAGGGATTCGACGCGCGCGGGTCCAAAGAGCAGACCAAGATGCAGACGCAGATCGTGTACGGGAATCAGGAGAAACTCGACACCGACAAAGTTTACGGCAGCGCTTCATCCCTGACCAAAATCGAACGCATGGCCGATGCCTTCCGCGCCTCGGACGTCGTGCTTCACGCCATCGATGTGCAGGGCGTCCGCGTGCAGAACAACCTCGATGAAGGATCCATCATCAACTCCAACGCCGGTCTGTTCATGGTGTCGCGGCCGACCGGAGGCGAAGTCTTCCAGAACTCGAACGACCTGCACGACAACTTCTCCCGCCTCCTCCGCCAGCAGGAGGTCGTCTACATCCTCGGCTTCCACGTCCCCGACAGCGCGCCCGGTACGTTCCACAACGTCAGCGTCAAGCTGGTGAATGCGCCGAACGGCGCACGCGTCTCTCAAGGTGCCGGCTACTTCGAGAAGGGCCGCGACACGGCGGTCGAGCGCGCACTGACCAACGCAGAGATCATCGTCAACGACATCCCGCAACACGACCTTCGCATCAACATGCTGGCCGTGCCGTTCCCTCAGACTGCGACCGGACAACCCGCCCGGGTACCGGTCATCATCGACATCAACGGCGCCGATCTCATTCGCGAAACCAGCACGACCATCGGCGGAGCGGACATCTTCATCTATGCCTTCGACACGGCCGGTGTCGTGCAGGACCGGATCTACGAGCGCCTGACCATCGAGGTGGCGAAGGTCGGCGAGAAGGTACTGGCCACGGGCATCCGGTACTACGGCACGCTCATGCTGCCGCCCGGCAGCTACGCGGTCAAGGCGCTGGTCCGCACCGGCGATCCCGACCGCGGCCCTGAGGATGTAGTCGAGAAACGCGGCTACGCGCGCGTGAACATCACTGTTCCCGCGGAGGGACAGATCGCCATCCTGCCGCCGATTCCGATCGATGAAGACGGCAAGTGGCTGCTCGTACGCGGCAACCGCGGCGAGAACGCCGAGTATCCCTTCGAGTACGGCGGCAGAACGTTTTCCCCGACAGCCACCGCGGATCTGAGCAGCGGACCCCGCAAGGTCGCGCTTTTCATCTTCGGCGCGCAGCGCGCTGACCTGACCTTCGAGACCAGGCCGCAGACGAAGGTTCTCGGCGTGACGGAAGGCAACGGCGTCACGAAGGCAGTGCTGCAGATTGACAGCGCAGATGGCGCCTCATCCCTCGACGTGACGGTCTTCAAGAAGGGCATCGCCGCGGGGCAGCACATCAGCGTGCCGTTGATGTAGTCCGCCGCGCTTGATAGCCTCGTGGCTATGGCAGAGAGCTGGATCAAGCTTCACGACTTTCAGGACATCAAATACGAGCGCTCCGGCGACGGCATCGCCAAGATCACCATCAACCGTCCCGAGGTGCGCAACGCCTTCCGTCCGCTCACGGTGAGCGAGATGAAGCAGGCCCTGGACATGGCTCGCGACGACGGCGAGATCGGCGTGGTCATCCTCACGGGTGAAGGTCCCGAGGCCTTCTGTTCCGGCGGCGATCAGCGCGTCCGCGGCAAGGGCGGCTATGTCGATCCGAAGGAGAAGATCCCGCGTCTGAACATCCTCGACGTCCAGAAGCAGATCCGCAGCATGCCCAAGCCGGTGGTGGCCATGGTGGCTGGCTACGCCATCGGCGGCGGTCACGTTCTGCACGTCGTCTGCGACCTGACCATCGCCGCCGACAACGCGCGCTTCGGCCAGACCGGCCCGCGCGTCGGCTCCTTCGACGCCGGGCTCGGCTCGTCCTATCTGGCACGTATCGTCGGCCAGAAGAAAGCGCGCGAGATCTGGTTCCTCTGCCGCCAGTACGACGCGCAGCAGGCGCTGGACATGGGGCTCGTCAACACCGTGGTGCCGCTGGCGCAGCTCGAGGAGGAGACGCTGAAGTGGTGCCGGGAGATGCTCGCGCTTTCGCCGATGGCGTTGCGATTCCTCAAGGCGGCCATGAACGCCGACTGCGACGGCCAGATCGGCCTCCTCGACTTCGGCGGCGATGCAACGCTGCTCTATTACCTGTCGGAAGAAGCTCAGGAAGGCCGCAACGCCTACGTCGAGAAGCGGAAACCGGATTTCAAGAAGTTCCCGAGATTCCCTTGACTCCCTGGCTTCTCGCCGCCCGCCCGAAGACGCTCGCCGCCGCGGTTACGCCGGTGCTGGTCGGTACGGCACTCGCGCGCGTTGACTCGATGCCGGTCCACTGGCTGGTATTTGCGTTTGCGTTGTTCGGTGCCGTCTTCATCCAGATCGGTACGAACTACGTCAACGATGCGCTCGACTTCAAGAAGGGCGCCGATACGCACGGCCGCCTCGGTCCACTGCGCGTGACGCAGGCCGGGTTGCTCGGCGCCGAGGCTGTTCTGCGCGGCGCGTACGTCTGCTTCTTTCTGGCCGCGCTCTGCGGAATCCCGCTCATCCTTCGCGGCGGCTGGCCCATCGCCGCGATCGGCATCGCCTCGATCGTGGCCGCGTACGCGTACACGGGCGGCCCATATCCGTTGGCGTATCACGGGTTGGGCGAAGTCTTCGTGATGATCTTCTTCGGCTTCGTGGCTGTCTGTGGATCGTTCTATCTGCAGCGGCTCACACTCGATCGAACCGCCTGGATCGGCGGCTTCGCCGTCGGTTCCCTGGCGGTGGTCATCCTGGCCATCAACAACCTCCGCGACATCGACAACGACCGCGCCAGCAACAAGAAGACCCTCGCCGCACGCCTCGGCTCCCGCTTCGCGTACAGCGAGATCGTCGTCTTTGCGCTGGCGCCATTCCTTTGCGTTCTGGCGATCGCACGCTTGCGCGGTACGTGGACGCTGGCGGCTCCCGTGCTCGCGCTCATCCTCGCCATCGCGCTGCTCGTGCGCGTTGCCCGAAGCCGCGGCGCGGAGCTCAATCGCTGTCTGGCGCTGGCGGGTGCGCTGGAGTGGATCTTCGGAATCCTCTATGTCATCGGAGCGGCCCTTGCCTGATGTCATCCAATACTGGCGGTACGAGCTGTTGCCGAGGCGTCGTCTCAGCGCCATCGCCGCCGGTGGACCACGCCACGGTGCGCTTCTGCGCGCCGGCGACGGGTTCGCGGACGTCCATCCATGGCCGGAGCTCGGCGATGCGCCGCTGGATGCGCAGCTCGCCATGCTCACACGCGGCGAAACGACCCCGCTTACGCGCGCGTCACTCGAGTTCGCGGCCATCGATGCCGCCGCGCGTCGTGGCGGCCGCAACCTCTTCGAAGGGCTCACGATCCCGCGAAGCCACTGGCCGGGAGCCGCTCCGCCAGACGGCTTCGACACCGTCAAGCTGAAAAGCATCGATCACATCCCCGATCACGTCCGTCTCCGCATCGATTTCAACGGAACCCTCACACCGGACGAGTTCGTGCGAATTGCCGCCACGCTTCCCCGCGAGCGGATCGATTTCATCGAGGATCCGTGCCCCTACGACGCCGTAACCTGGCGCGAGCTCCGTTCACGCACGGGACTGCGATTGGCCTTGGATCGCGGCACAGGAACCGAGGATGTCGACGTGATCGTGGTCAAACCCGCGGTCCAAAAGATCCCCAACACCGACGCGGAAATCGTCGTCACCTCGTACATGGATCATCCCCTCGGGCAGCTCTGCGCCGCGTACGCAGCCGCGAAGGCTGACATCACGTCGACTTGCGGCCTCGTGACGCACGTGCTCTACGAGGCCGATGCCTTCATCGAACGGATGCATATCGATGGCGCGCGGCTGGTTCCACCGGAAGGGAATGGCTTCGGATTTGACGATCTGCTGGAGAAACTGCCGTGGCGTAACCTGTAATGGAGCAGCGAGCAAGCGTAGCGCCGCCCCGAGCGTAGCGCCGCCCCAGTAGCGCCGCCAGCGTAGCGCCGCCGGCCCGGCGGCTGGACCCCCGGCGGCTCGCCGGGGGTTCTTAAACAACCGCCGCCGAGCCGGCAGCGGTCCAGCCGGCGAGCCGCCGGCGCTACGATAGATAGCTGCGGTGATCGATTTCGAATCCAGCGCCTCCCACCTGCTCCTCAACCCGCGCATGCCGGCCGAGGACCGAGAGCGGCTGGAGCGCATCGTGCCGGATCTCGAGGGACACGTTTTCATCGCCACCTCCGGATCGACAGGCGCGATCAAGCTCGTGGCAATGTCAAAGCAGGCTCTTCTCGCTTCCGCGGCTGCGGTGAACGAGAGACTCGAGGTGACATCACGCGACGTCTGGGCCGCAATCCTCCCTCCTTTCCACGTCGGCGGACTTGGCGTCTACGCGCGCTGCCATCTCGCCGGGGCACGCGTGCTGCCGATGCCCTGGGATCCGCGGGCATTTGCCGAATCCGAGGCCACGATTGTTTCGCTCGTGCCGGCGCAGGTACAGGACCTGGTCGCCGCCCAGCTCAAACCGTCGCCGAGGCTAAGGACGATCCTCGTCGGCGGCGGTGCGTTCGACGTAGGCCAGGCAGCGGGATGGCCGGCCCTGGCGAGCTACGGCATGAGCGAATGCTGCTCGACGATTGCGATCGAAGACATCCTGCTTTCGCATCTCGAAGCGCGTCGTGAGTCCGACGGCCGCGTTGCGTTTCGCGGCGCATCACTCCTGACCGGTTATGTCGCCGGCGAGGGCTTGGTCGATCCGAAGGTCGACGGCTGGTTCATCTCCGAGGATCTGGGTGATGTCGATGGACGAAAGCTGACAATCTACGGGCGCGCCGGCGACTTCGTAAAGATCGGTGGCGAGTCGGTCGACCTCACCCGCCTCGATCGAATCCTCTACGAGCTCACCGGCGACGATGCCGCCATCGTCGCTGTTCCCGACGAACGCCTGGGGCATGTGATCCATCTCGCCGCCACGGGCGACGCGATAGCCTTGATCGACGCGTTCAATGCACGCGTCCATCCATTCGAGCGCATCCGGGCGGTTCACCTCGTTGATGCGATCCCGCGCTCACCGCTTGGAAAGCTGTTGCGAGCGCAGCTTGCGGGATTGTTGGTTGGTGGATGAGGCAGTCGGTTGCTGAGTTGCTAGGTTGCTAAGTTGCTAGGTTGCTAGGTTGCTAGGTTGCTAAGTTGCTGGGTTGCTGGTTGCCTAGGGTTACCGGGGTTGCCGGGTCGCATTCGCAAGGGCACTCAGCAACCAGCAACCCAGCAACCACCAACCCAGCAACCAGCAACCCAGCAACCAGCAACCCAGCAACCAGCAACCCAGCAACCAGCAACCCACAACCCAGCAACCTTGCAACTCGGTAACTCCTGGCCGCGCGCTACCATACGCCCCATGCTGCGCAGGCGCACCGCGCTCTTGATCGCGGCGGCGGCTGGCGTCGCCGTCGTATTCCTGCTCGCGTCGAATGCCCTCGACGCGCTCGAGCTGCCGGTTCGCGACCTCGCCCTGCGGTTGCTCCCCCCGCGCGCGCCGGAAGCAACGACGATCGTGGCCATCGACGAACAATCGCTGCGAACGATCGGGCCGTGGCCATGGGACCGCACCACGCTTGCGACGATCGTCGACCGCGCCGCCGATGCCGGCGCGCGCGGAGTCATCCTCGACATCCTCCTGGCCGACGCGCGGCCCGGCGACGAGCGTCTGGCGGCGTCGGCGCGCCGTCTTCCGGTGCTCGCTGTTGCCGTCGTCGATGAACACGGCCGCTGGCTCGCGCCTGGGCCTCCGCTCGCAGCGGTGATGACGGCAGCGCATGGGAACTTCGAGCTCGACCATGACGGCATCCTCCGCCGGCTCTCCGCTACGAAACAGAGCCAGGAGCGCTCGCTCACGGCGCTATCCGTCGAAGCGGCTTCACTGATCACCGGCGCACCCACGCCTGTCGGCCGCTCGCTCTCACCGGCATTCCGGACGCGGCCACGCTCGATCCCGGCGATCAGCGCAGCGGATCTCCTTCGCGACCCCGCGCTTGCGTCCCGTCTGCGCGGGAAGCTGGTCTTTGTCGGCACCACGGCGTTCGCGCTCAGCGATCGCGTCCTGACCCCCATCACGACCCGCCACCTGCCCGATCCAGGGGTCACCGTCCAGGCGGCGGCCACCGAGTCGATCATCCGCGGCGAGCTCATTCGCGAATTGCCCCCGATCACCGGCGGCCTTATCGCCGCGATTGCCATCGCCGCGATCGTCCTCGCCCGTCATCCGCGCATCGCCGCGGCGATCATCGTCATCGTTACGATCGCCGGCGGATACATGCTCCTCGCGAGGGGCATCGCCATCCCATTCGTTACACTGGTGGCCTCGGCGACACTGGCCGTCGCCGGCGTCGAGACGAAAACCATCGTGGCCGCGTTGCGAAGCAGCGAAGAGCGGTACATCGACCATCGCCAGCGGGATGCGGAGTCGAAACGCGTTCTGGCGCACGAGCTCAAGACACCTCTTGCCTCGATGCGGAGCCTCACGCAGCTCATGGGCGTGTTCGAGCTGACGGATCTCGAGCGCCAGCGCGTGGTCTCGCTTCTCGAGCAGGAAGCGGGGAAACTGGAGACCATGGTCGGTACACTGCTCGATCTCGAACGACTTCCGTTGCGCGACTTCGCATCATCATCGGCTGTCATCGATCTCGGAGACCTCGTTGCGGCGCGGGTCGATTTCCTGCGTGCCAGCACCGACCGCACCTTGTTCGTATCTGCTGATCCGCACCTTTTTGTTCGCGCTGACGGGGCGCTGATCGAGCGCGTCGTCGACAACCTCGTCGGGAACGCGCTGAAGTACACCTCTGCGCCGTCGCCGGTCACCGTGCGCGTCGCGCGTGGCGGCCACGATGCCGTCGTCGAGGTCGAGGACCGAGGACCCGGCATCGCTGAGGCGGATCGGGAGCGGATCTTTCAACGCTTTGTCCGCGGGGAGACCGCTGCGGGAACGCAGGGCCTCGGCCTTGGCCTCTCGCTCGTCTCCGAGATTGCACGATGGCACGGCGGCACTGCCGGCGTTGACTCCGTTGCCGGAGGCGGCTCGCGTTTCCGGATCACGCTGCCGCTGGCAATCGCGGTCGCCAGCGCGGGAGCGATGTAATGGCGACAGTGCTCGTGGTCGATGACGATGCCGGAATCCGCGAGAGCGCGGCCATGGCCCTGGAAAAGGTCGGTCTGAAAACGGTGCAGGCCGGCGATGTCACGACCGCGCTGCAGTTGCTCCGAGTGCATCGCGTCGACGTCGTTCTCAGCGACATCTACATGCCCGGCGAGACCGGCCTGACGTTGCTGCAAGCCATTGCCGAGCGGCCCGATCCGCCGCGCGTGATCCTGATGACGGCGCGTGGAACGATCGAGACCACCGCGCTCGCGCAGCGCATCGGAGCCTTCGACTACCTGGCCAAGCCGTTCGACCTCAGGGAGCTGATCGCCCGCGTCCGTGCCGCCCTCGGAGATCGAGTCGCTGACGAGGTCGAGATCGAGGCCGGACCGGCATCGCGCATCATCGGCTCGCATCCGTCGATGGTCGCCATGTACAAGGCCATCGCCCGCGTGGCGCCGCTCAACGTGCCGGTGGTGATCCTCGGCGAGAGCGGCAGCGGCAAGGAGCTGGTGGCGCAGTCGATTCACGACCTCGGCGACCGCGTGTCCGGCCCGTTCATCGCCATCAACTGCGGCGCCATTCCTGACACGCTGCTCGAGAATGAGCTCTTCGGCTCGGCCCGCGGAGCATTCACCGATTCCCGCCAGGACCGGCGCGGTGCGCTCTCACGCGCCGACGGCGGGACGCTTTTCCTCGACGAGATCGGCGACATTTCGCCCTCCTTCCAGGTCAAGCTCCTGCGCTTCCTGCAGGACGGGATCGTCACACCGCTCGGATCGGAGAAAAGCCACCGCGTCGACGTCCGGCTGATCGCGGCGTCGCATCGCGACATCAAACGGCTCGTCGCCGAGGGGACGTTCCGCGAGGATTTGTACTACAGGATGGCTGGATACGAGATCGTCGTTCCGCCGCTACGCGAACGGGCTTCCGACATTCCCTTCCTCGCCGATCACTTCCGGCGTCGCATCGCCGCGGAGATGCACCGCGACTCGATTCCTGGGCCGTCGCAGGGCGTGCTCGATGTCCTCGCCGCCCATCCATGGCCCGGCAACGTGCGCGAGCTGGAGCAGGTCATCCGCCGCACCATCATCGACTCCGGCGCGCTGGTCGATCCGGCGGCCGTGGCGAGCGTGCTGCGTGACATCGCGCCGTCGTCGGAAGCGAAGCCTGCGGCTCCATCAGTGTCGTCGCTTGACGATGAGCTGGTCAGTCTGGACGACGCCGAACGGCGTCACATCATCGCCGTGCTCCGCGCCACTGGCGGGAATCAGACGCAGGCCGCTTACATTCTGGGCATCGAGCGCAAGACACTTGCGCGGAAGATGAAACGACTCGATATTCCGATCGAACCCTCATGAGGCCGTGATGAAGACACTCCTGGCATCGCTCGCAATGCTCACTGCCGCGGCAGCGTCGACGCCGACCGCGCCCGTCGCCTACCGCTTCGACGAGGTGAAGAACAACGTCGTCCTCAAGACAGCGAGCCATGAGTCTCAGGCCGCGAAAGGCACGCGCGCGCAGAGCGGCGACCACGTTCACACCGGTTTGTTCTCGTACGCGCTGATTGCCGCGGAACAGTATCGGGCGAAGTTCGAGATCTTCAGCGTGACCGACGTCCAGCTTGCCGCAGGCACTCCCGGAGTGATCCTCTCGCTCGAGCGCGGCCGCATCCGGGCGATGTTCGACAAGATCACCGGCTCTGAGCCGCGGATCGTGCAGACGCCCGGCGCGCTGCTGGCCGTGCGCGGCACGAAGTACAACGTCGAGGTCGACCAATCCGGCAAGGCGACGCTCGATGTCTTCGAAGGGACGGTCGAGATCCGCTCGCCGCTCCGCCCCGAGCCGTTCCTGGTCCAGGCCGGCCAAAGCTCGACCTTCAGCCGTCGCGAGCCGCCGCCCGACCACCCGATTCCGACGCCGCCCGATCGCCGGCAGGACGCGCCGGACCACCGCGACGGCGGCGATCCCCGCACGGGACAAAACGCCCCCGGCCACCCGACCGGCGATCCGGGAGCGCGCGGCGCGCAACCGCCGGGCCCGCCGCCGCCACCAGCGCGTCCGCCTCAGCCGCCGAGTGGACACCACTGATCGTCCCCTAACCAATGTTGACATTGCGATTAATGCTGCCTACCCTCGGTTGCATTACCGCCCCCGTCGCCTCCGGTGGCGGGCCGTGAAGCCGCCGAAAGGCGGCTTCCGCTTCTTTCACCGAGGAGCCGTCCTTCCCCAACCCTGTATAATCCTCGGTCTGTTTCCACGCATATGAGCGAGTCAGCCACGGCAGAACCCTCGGCCGTCTCGATGCCGCGTCTCGGTGTTCAGGCGGTCCTGCGCACCGACGTGGGACTGGTCCGCTCCGAGAATCAGGATTTCGGCGTCTACACGACCTCGCGTGAGGAGAGCAATAGCCATCCTGGCGGACGACTGCTCGTCGTCGCTGACGGCATGGGCGGGCATCGCGGCGGTGCCACGGCTTCACGGCTCGCCGGCGAGACGGTCAAAGCTCAGTATCTCGGCAGCGAGACATACGACATCGCCCAGGCCCTGCGCGAGGCGCTCACCCGCGCCAACGCCCGCATCTTCACCGAGGCCCAGGCCAATCCCGATTTGCGAGGGATGGGGACGACGACCTCGGCCCTCGTCGTGAAGGATAACCAGGCCTGGTTCGCTCACGTTGGCGACTCGCGCATCTACCTCGTCCGCGGCGACGAGATCCGGCAGATCACCGAAGATCACTCCCTGGTCGCCTCGATGGTGCGCGAGGGGCTGTTGACGGCGAAGGAGGCGGAGACGCATCCGCGCCGCAACGTCCTCCAGCGCTCGATGGGCGTCAGTGAAGACGTCGAGATCGATGTCAGCGGCCCATTCGCCATCCGTGAGAACGACGTGTTCGTCCTCTGCAGCGATGGCTTGCACGGCCTCGTCAAAGAGCCCGAGATCAAACAGATCGCCGGGCTGCCGATCGATCAGGCGGCCACCGAGTACGTTCGTCTCGCGCTCGCGCGTGGTGCGCCCGACAACGTCACCGTGATCGTGGCGAAGATCGTCCTGCTGGACGACGTCGGCAACGAGACACTGGTCGATGCCGATGAAACGCTGGCCGATCATCCGCTCGATGAAACGCAGCGCGATACCGCGCCGATCATTCCCATCATCGAGGACAACGCCGTTGAGACGCCCGCGGAGCCGCCGGGCGCCGACGCGTCAACTGATGTCGCCGACACAACCCTGGAGACGCCCATCCAGCCCGACCGGCTGGCGAAAACGGTTGAGACTCCCATCGTCACCGACCCGAAACCGGCGCAGGGCGGCTCGTTCTTCAAGTGGGCGCTCATCGTCGTCCTCGTCCTCGGCGGTGCTGCCGGCGGCTGGCTTTATTGGAAGCAGCATCCACATCAAGGAACCGCCACTCACTCCAAGTAATCTCGATCATGGCCGCCCCGCCCCGTCTCCTCTTCCTTCTGCTGGTCCTGACCGCTCTCGGTTGCCACGGTGACGTGGCGCATCTCGATGAGGTGGGGAAGATGGCCTACGGCGTGAAGCCGGCCGTCGTCCGGATCAGCGCCTTTGCCACCGCGCAGTTTCGATACACGCCCGCGGCCATCCATGCGATCGAGAGCGCCCTGAAACAAGAGGGCTTCGACATCGCCGCGCAACGGGTCGGTGATGGCGGCGATCTGTTTGTGCCCACCGGCGCCGGCGGCTCCGGAAGCGGCTTTGTCATCAATCCCGATGGCCTGATCCTCACAAGCGGCCACGTCGTGGCGCCGACCCAGAACAGCGACGCTCTCGATCGCGAACTGCTGCGCAACGGCGCAATCTCCGCGCTGCTGAAACACTTTCCGGTCGACGATCTTCGCAAGCTGCACCGTACCGACGCCCTCGACCGCTACATCGCCACGCTTGCCGGAAAGAGCCAGCTCGAAAAGCGCGTCGTCACGAACGAGATCGAGCTTTCCAACGGCGAGAAGCTCCCCTTCACCATCGAGCGCTTCTCTCCGGAGCTCGCGCAGCGCGGCACCGATCTGGCGCTGCTCCGCGTCAATCACAAGAACCTTCCGGTGCTCACGCTCGGCGACTCCGACTCCACGCGGGTCGGCGAATCGATCTGGTCCGTCGGCTATCCGGCCGTGGCCAGCAGCACCGACGACGTCATCGGCGGCTGGCTCTCGCGTGACAGCGATCTCGAGGCGACCTTCAATCCCGGCATCATCACATCCATCAAGCGCAACGTCACCAACACCCCCGTCTTCCAGTCGAATGTCGCCATCTACCGCGGCAACTCCGGCGGTCCGGCCGTCAATCGCGCCGGCGAAGTGATCGGGATCTCCACCTGGGGCCGCTCGGACGCGGAATCGATCAAGTTCCTCGTGCCGATCAATGTCGCCCGGAGTTTTCTGACCGAGGCCCGCGTGCAGGTCAATACGGAAGGCGAGTTCGACCGCCACTACCGCGCCTCGCTCGACGCCGCGCAGGACGGCAAGTGGACCGTTGCCTCGAAGGAGCTTGCCAGCGCCAACAACATCTTCCCGAACTCGCCCGATCTGATCCGTTTCCGCCACGACGTCGATCGTGCTCTGCAGTCGATGCCGCTGTGGCGCAAACATCCGGTGGCCACAGCCGGCGCCGGCGGAGCGCTGGCGGCTCTGGCCCTGGCCTTGACGATCCCGCGCATCCGCAGGCCGCGCATTCACGCGGACATGCTCAAGGTGACCACGGAGCGTGTCGTCTCACCGGCCAGCGCGCCGGCCGGTGCGCCGTTGATGCTGGGCAAGTTCACCATCCTCAACGGTCCGCACGCCGGCGAGCGCCTCGGCCTGGGCGGTTCCGGCATCCGTCTGGGACGGGAATCGGCAATGTGTGAGATCGTATTGGAGAACCCGAAGGTCTCCCGGCTGCATGCAGAAGTGGTCTCGATCGACGGCAAAGTGCTGCTGATCGACAGGAATTCGTCGAACGGGACGTACGTCAACGACCAGAAGATCGACAAGCGGTTCCTGAAGGACGGCGACATCATCTACTTCGGCGGTCGCAACGCGGTTGCGGTGGCCTTCCATGCGTGAGGCATTGAAACGTGGCTGACAAGCGGTGTGAGAACGGGCATTTCATCGATGAGAGCTGGGATCTCTGTCCGTACTGCCCCGCCGAGAACGCCGAGTCCGACATTCCCGTCGTGCCTGTCGTGCGCCCGACCAGATTCGGAGCGCAGGACGGTCAGCGACCGGTCCCCGTGCCTCCTGAGCCTCCGCGCCGCCCGACCGCGGTACCGCCGCCGACGATGGCTCGTCGCGATGCCGCCGTCGCGGTGGAGTCCGAACCGGTGGATCGCACCGTGGCCATCCAGAAGCTCGATCCGCTGGCGCAGCCGAAGCGCTACGTCGTCGGCTGGCTGATCGGCCTCAACGGCGCCGCGCGAGGGGAGTCGTTCCCCGTGCGTATCGGACGCAACGTCCTCGGGCGCGACCGCCGCTCGGACATCGTCATCAACGACGACCAGGCGTCGTCTCATCACGCCGACCTCGTCTTCCGCCCCGAGGAGCGGCGCTTCATCCTCATGGACCACAACTCCACCAACGGCACGTACGTCAACGATCTGGAGATCGAGCCGCGGCGCGATCTGGCAGCGAAGGACGTCGTCCGTGTCGGCTCGCACAAGCTTCTATTCATGCCGCTGTGCAACGAAGGCTTTTACTGGGATGAAGAGGGCGTTCTGAAATGATCGGCCACGTCGTCGGCAACTACCGCATCGAGCGCGAGCTCGGAGAAGGCGGGATGAGCCACGTCTACGTCGGGCGGACGATCTCGCGAAACGAGATCCTTCCCGAGGGCTACGTTGTCGTTCTCAAAGTCATGAGCGAAGAGCTGGCCGGCGAAGTGACGGCCAGAAAGCGCTTCGTGAAGGAAGCGCACATCCTCGAAAAGCTGCGCCACCGCTACATCACCCGCTTCTACGAATTCATCAACAACGTCGATCATGCCGTCCTGGTGATGGAGCTGGTGGAAGGGACGCCGGTGGACGTGCTCCTCACCGAGCGCGGCGCGCTGCCGATCGCCGACGCCATTCAGACCGCGCAGTGCCTGCTCGAAGCGCTGGTCTACGCGCACGGGAAAGGCATCACGCACCGCGACATCAAACCGGCGAACCTGATCCGCGAGAACGCCGGCGTCGTCAAAGTCACCGACTTCGGGATCGCCAAGATCAAAGAGGGCGGAACGGGCAGCGGGCAGACCGTGCTGACGAAGTCCGGCTTCCTACTGGGCACGCCGCACTACATGTCGCCCGAGCAGATCCGCGAGCCGAAGGATGCCGGAGCCAAGAGCGACGTTTACTCGTCGGGCGTGGTGCTGTACGAGATGCTCACCGGCGTGCTGCCGTTCAACAGCCGCTCGCTGCCGAAGCTCATCGACGCCATCTATCGCGGCGAGAAGCAGGCCTTGCGGGCGCTGCGGCCGGACATCGACGCGGAGCTAGAGGCGATCGTGTTGCGGGCCATGCACCCTCGCATGGATCAGCGTTACGAGTCCGCGCGCCAGTTCTTCGAGGCTCTGGAGGAGTACAACCTTCGCCCCGGCTACACACCGACGATCAGGCCCATTCCGGCGTTGCCTGCCAACGCGGCGGCAGCACCGCGCTGGCAGCTCGTCCACGTCAAGCCGGAAGCCAACGAGAAGCACGCCCTGCAGGGCGACAGCATCATGGTGGGACGCGACCGCACCTGCTCGGTCGTGCTCGCGCATCCGGCCGTCTCCCGCCGCCACGCCCGCATCACCATGAACGGCGGCTCGTGTACGCTCGAAGATCTGAAGTCGGCCAATGGAACGTATGTCAACAACACGCGCATCGACAAGACCGTGCTGAAGCCGGGAGACGTGGTGCGGTTCGGCGCGGACCCGGCGTGTAGTTATGTTTTGAGAAGTCAGTGATGCGGTCGCGAAGTTTCGCGGTCTCGCGGTGCCGCGGTGCCCCCAACCCCGAGACCCCGAGACCCCGAGACCCCGAGACCCCGAGACCCCGAGACTCCGAGACCCCGAGACCCCGAGATTCGGCATGTAGTGATGTTTGAGAGACCATTGATGCGGTTGCAAAGTAACGAAGTTTCGCGGTCTCGCGGTGCCGTCCACACCGAGACCACGAGACCCCGCAACCGCGAGACCCCGGAGACGCCATGAGCCAAATCAACTGCCTCCGCTGCAAACAGCCGATCGACCTCAGCCTCGAACAGTGTCCTGCCTGCGGCGAGCGGGTGACCATGTTCCAGCGCACGTATTCATCGAAGCTGCTCGACGGCAAGTATCAGATCCTCGACCGCCTCGGCATCGGCGGCATGGGCGAGATCTTCAAAGTCCGTCACATTCATCTCAACGAGCTGCGCGTCATCAAGATCATGCGGCCGAACGTCGCCGCCGACGATCAGGGCATGCAGCGCTTCCTCCAGGAGGCGCGCACCTCGACCATGATCAAGCACAAGAACCTGGCGATGCTGTACGACTTCGCCCAGCTCGACGACGGCTCCTACTACATGGTGTGGGAGTTCATCGACGGAACGAACATTCAGAAGTGGATCGGGCAGAACGGTCCGATGCCGGCCCGGCTGGCCATCGAGATCTCCATCCAGGCGCTGAGCGGCCTCGAGCACCTCCACTCCATGGGCCTCATCCACCGCGACATCTCGCCCGAGAACATCATGCTGTCCCAGGACCATCACGGGAAACTGGCCGTGAAAGTCATCGACTTCGGCATCGCCAAGCAGCTCGCCGAGGGAGAGGGGGGGCAGGGGCTCACGCAGACCGGCATGTTCCTCGGTAAGTTGAAATACGCATCGCCCGAACAGGCAGGCTTTCTCAAGGAAGGCGAGCACCTTGACCCGCGCTCGGACCTCTACTCCTTCGGCATCGTCATGTACGAGATGCTGGCCGGCCGCGCGCCGTTCCAGGCCACCAATCCGCACGGCTACATCCTCAAGCACGTCACCGAGAAGCCTCTGCCGATCCACGAGCTGAATCCGGCGGTGAAGGTGCCGGCGCAGCTCGAGTCGGTGATCATGAAGTCGCTCGAGAAGAACCGCGATCACCGCTACGCCACCGCGGCGGACTTCGAGCACGCGTTGGAGGCCATTCGCAACACGGTGGCGCCCGACGCGAAGTACGGCCTCGGCGAGCGGATGATCACGCTCTCCGGTGCCCAGACTCTGGCCGAGCTTCCGAAATTCACCACCGGCCCGTCGGGAACCTTCAGCGGCCAGCAGGCCACGCAGCAGACCATGACCGGCCAGCCGACGCAGGCGGCACCGGTGCCGAGCCAGCGCACCGGCCCGACCGGAACGAAGATCGGCAGCGACGAAGCGACGGTCATGGAGCGCAACCTGGGGCCTACCGGCACGATGCCGGGCGCGCCGGGAACCCGCGCCGGCAGCGACGAGGCCACGGTGATGGAGCGCTTCACCGGGCAGGCCGCGCCGACAGCAGCCGAGCAGAAATGGAGCGGGGGCAACGCCGCGGCAACGGTCGTCGAGCGCCAGGTCTCGCCCGACTCGTTCGCGCCGAAGAAGAGCAATACCGGGATGATGATCGGCATCGCCGCGGTGCTGGTGATCGTCCTCGGTGTCGTCGGTTACGTCTGGAAGAGCAGGCAGACCACAACGCCGACCGGCGTGGCCAGCACCACGAGCGTCACCACCACCGCCCCGACGTCGACCGCGCCCATCCCGGCCGGCCAGGGCGTCCTGCTCCTCTCCGCCACGCCATGGGGCGATCTCGAGAAGATCGTCGACGACAAAGGGAAGCCGGTCAACGTGACGGATGACGAACGCTCGACGCCGACGCGCATCGAGCTCCAGCCTGGCCAGTACGCGGTCACCGTGGCCGGTCCGGGCGGCAAGACGCAGACGATGAACATCCAAGTCGAGGCCGGCAAACCGACGAAGAGACTCTTCGACCTCGGCAACGTCAACTACGATGAGCTCGAAAAGGAAGTCGCGAAACCATGAGATCGACGCGCACCTTCACGATCGGATTCGCTTTGCTGCTCGCCGCCGGCGCGGCTCTGGCGTCGTGGTACGACGACTACGATGCGGGCGTCAACGCCGCCAGGAGCGGCCAGTGGGCCGTGGTCATTCAGAAGATGTCGGCCGCGATCAAGGGCAGTCCTAAAGAGAACGACAAAGCGCGGACCTACGGCGCGATCTTCATCAGCTATCACCCCTATTACTACCGGGCCGTGGCTTACTTGAACACCGGGAAGTACGAGCAGGCGGTCGCCGATCTCGAACAGGCCAGCGGCCCCGGCGAAGAAAATCTCGGCTCGATCGAAACGCTGATGTCGCGCGCGAAGAGCAAGCTGGCCCAAGCCAGCGCGCCGCAGCCGCAGCCCGTTCAGCCACAGCCCCAGCCGGTCGCGCCCATGCCGCGCCCGCCGGTTCCCGTTCCCATGCCCGTGCAGCCGACCGCACCGGTGATCGATCCCGCTCTCCGCCAGCAGGCGGCAGCGGCCATCAACCAGGCCAAGGCCCGCATCACCGCCGCCCAGCAGCGCAAGGCCGGGAACACGCCGCAATACGCGCAGGCCACGCAAGCCCTCACCGATGCCCTGACCCGCAGCGGCAACCCGAGGTCGAACGATGACCTGAACGCCGCCATCGCCTCGGCCAACAACGCCGCTACCATCGCCGATCTGGCCCCCGCGCCCGGTGCCCCCATCCCGCCGCCCACGGTCACCCCGACCCGTCCGACCGCGGCCAGCGCCCTCGTGCTGGCCGATGACGCGCACCGCGTTCGCGATGCCCTGGAGAGCTACTTCCGAGGGGATTTCGACGAGGCCTCGACCAAGTTCCGGACACTCTCCCACGACATGCCGAAGAACGCCTGGATCTGGGCCTTCCTGGGCGCGTCGCAGTACTCACAGTACAGGTTCGAGGCCGATGACAGCTACAGGGAGCAGGCGATGGAGTCGTTCCGCAAGGCCAAGAACTTCCGCAAGTGGGACGGCGGTCTGCCTCAGAAGTACTTCTCCAAACGCATCCGCAAGGTCTTCGACAGCGCGAGCTAGACCGGCACGGCCGCCTGCGTTGGTTGGGCAGGGTCCCCGCTCAGTGCGTTGTGCCAGTTCCGTCCGATTGTGACTCAATCTTTATCTCGAAGAGCTTCGGCCACAACTTGCCGGTTACGAAGAGACGGTCAGTGGCGGCGTCGTACGCGATGCCATTCATTACGCCGACGTCGGGATCGTCGATGATCCCGGTCAGATCAATCCAGCCTCTGATCTGGCCTGTCCTGGTATCGATCCGAGCGATTATCCACGTTTGCCATATGTTCGCGAGGATCTCGCCGCGGACGAACTCCAGCTCGTTGAGATTCGTCACGGGGACCGTACCGGCGTGGACGGTCAACCTGCCCGTTTCCTGGAGTGACGCTGGATCGAGAAACCGGAGCACAGCCGACCCATCGCTGGCGATGAGGCGTCTACTGTCTGTTGTGATGCCCCATCCTTCGCCGGAGTAAGCGAATGAACCCTTCCTTTCGAGCGTTCGGCGATCGTAGAGAAATCCTGTCGCCGACTTATACGTGAGTTGGATGATGCGATCTCGCCAGATCGTCACGCCCTCGCCGAAGTACTGTGACTCAAGCCTTTCGCGTTTCAACACTTCGCCGGTTTCAAGTCGGACAATTCTGATCTCTGATTGACCTTGACGCCCTGTCGATTCATACAGCAAGGTGCCGTCGCACGCCAACCCTTCCGTGAAGGCGTAAGGATCGTGTGGATAGACATGAACCACCCGGTAACCTGCGACAGGTATTAATAACGTCTGTTGTGGTGGTCCCGGAAGGGAGCAGGCCGCGTAGGTTAGCGCTATGGCGAAGATGGTGAGCAGTGTTGGGGCACGGCGTCGTGACGATTGCTCCGGACGCATCGTGGGCTCGATGAGCCGGCCGGTCATCAGTGTGTTGCGTCAAGCTCGAGTTGACCGCCGATGGCGAGCAATCCTTCGACGCAGTGATTGACGGAACAGAAGCGATATTTGCCGGCCGCGACGTTTGGGATCTCGCCGCTGCCATTGTCAATCTTAGCTCCTTGCGCCCTTGCCCACACAAACACGTCCGTTGACGGCAGGAAGTGATCGTTGAATGTGAATTGGAGCGGTACTGCGCCCGGGGCCCACCGCAGTCTAAGGGTGCCTCCGCGAGACGCCAAGTCAAAAGTGATGGCGTCCTGGTCTGTGGGCACGATGAAACTCTCCAGCGTGCGGCCAGGCGATGCGACGATAATGGACATCTCTGTGACCGAGCTGGGCACGTCGAGCGCAAAACCTCCCTGAAGATCGGTTGTCGCTTGTTTTTGTTGCGCTGATCCTCCTAGAAATGCGTAGCCATGCACGAGTGCTCCGACGACGACATCGCCGTTTGATCGCACCACTCCTTTGAGAGATCTGACGCTTTCGAGGGTGAGCTCGACGTTCTCGATTCTGCCGCCATCCGGCACTGTCACCTCGGTATCCTTGCTGTAGTCATGTGTTCGTGGATCGCTTGCTCTGAGCTGTCCTGATCCCGCCGGAACGCCTCGAAAGCGGAAGGTGCCATCGCTGTCGGTCGTTTGTGACATGGGCCGGCCGTTGGAGAGGAGCATCACCCGCGCGCCCGGGGAACGCTGGCCGTCCGCGCCGCGCACCCAGCCTGACACTTCCGTGGAGGGTAGCGGAATGTCCACTTCATCTTTGTCTTTTTCGATTGTTACTTCAATGGTCGCGGCAACTGCTTCCTTTGGCGCACTGACGTCGACGATCCATTTCCCTCGCCGCGGGAGATTGACCGTGAAATATCCATCGCCATCGGTCGCGGCTCGTACCTTTTCGGCGCCGCCACTACCGCCGAAGAGCAAATTCGCGGACGGCAGCGGCGAATCGCCGATGGTCACCGTGCCGGAGATGGGGCTGACACTGACGCGGACGGTGTAGTCCGCGATCGCAGGCGTAATGACGATCTCCCGGCTTGCGAGGATGTTTTGCTTCGAGTCTTTGAGATAAACGTGTAGCGGCCCTTCGGCTTGATCCGTTGCGTTGAATACGCCGTCATGCCCCGCGGTCCCGCTGCCGGCATCCTGAGACCCTGATCCTGAAGCGGTCTTGCGCCAGAGCTCCACACGCCATGGAATTCCGCCTGGTGCAAGCGGAGGATCGAGCAGGAGCCTTACGCTCAGGGCGGGCAGAAGCTCGATTGATCTGCGTGGTGTGGTCTCGCGGCCGGCGTAAAGCTGCACTGGAATGAGTGCGGGTGCATACCCTTTCGCTTGTGTCTCGAGGATGTATCGGCCCGGCGCGATCGGAGCCAGCTGAACGACGCCTTTTTTTCCGAATGCTCCCTCTGCCACTGGCAGCGTAAGGCGCATCGAGGTTGCAGAGAGTCCAGGCGCCGCTTCGTAACGAAGCAGCGCACGTACGGGAACCTCGACACGCTTGGCGAAGTCGCTGTCGAGCCACGCGACAACCGACGCACCTTTTTGTAGCTTAACTGTCCCCAGGTCAATGACGCCGTCGACAGAAATCTTGACGTCCCATTTGTGGTACGGTGCGTAGCCATCAACGCGAACGGCGACATCAAGCAAGGTCGCAGGCAAGGCACACTTCCACTGCCCGGTCTTATCCGTTGAGCAGTCGAACGAAGTCCCGCGCGGGATCTCGGGCGGAACGCGCGGCTCAGGCCGGGAAGCAACGACGACCTTGACGGCAACCGGCGCGGCTGGCTGCGGATCAGGGAGTTTGAGCTGCCCCTGAAGAGTGCCAGTGCGCCACACGGCCATCGAAACCTGCGATTGGCCATCTCCTTTAGGGAAAACGACGCGCTGCGGCGGCGCCCAGAAGCCCTTCGCGTCCAAGCGCATTTCCCACTCTGAACCAGGCTGCTCCGTAATCTGGTGACCTGACGCGTTCAGATTCACGCGCCGGATCACGGACTGATTAGCAAACGATTGGAGGACAACAACGCCCTGAGCGTCGCAATTTGTGCTGCCATGGCATTTTGTGTTGACGTTGATCGAGCTGCCATAGCTGCCGCTTGAGAGCAGCAGCAGTGTTGCTGCTCCACAAAGCAACGCTCTAGTCGCGCGGCCCGACATCTCGTCAAGCGGTTCCAGCGACCGAACCTTAGTCCACACAGCATTCGTATCCGTCGGCTATACAATACGATCCTTCAGGATACGAATAGATCTGGCAATACTGCACTCCCAAGTCGCCCGATGCCGGAGCGGCGCAGTACATGCTTATGGACCCACCAGATCCACCAACAACGTAACATTTCGCACAGCTGTTCGCTCCTCCTGCTGGTCCGATGTTGAAATCCGCGTTATAGACTTCATCCTGCGCGGTCACGCCTACCGCGAAGAATGCAAGCGCCAAGAATGTGACCAGACGGAGCACCATCGTTTTCATTGATTCCTCCTTCACCGTGTTTCAGAACGTCGCGATCGATGAGCGCAGGGCCAATTTCGTATTGAACCTGCGATCGTTTCGATTGCCTATCCACAGCGTAGCCCGAGTACGGCATGTGATCGACTCGGATTCAAAACGCCGCGGCGTGCGTTGACGAACGACTTAGTCCACGCAGCAATCGTTCCCGTCGACGATGCAATACACCGCCTCGGGATACGTCTCGATCCTGCAGTATTGGCTTCCCCAGCCACCGGAGTCCGGCGAGGTGCAAAGCAACTGCGAGTACCCGCCTCCAGGCGTGCCTTGGTAGACTCCCATGCAAATGGAGCAACTGTTCGCTCCTCCGGCTGGTCCGATATTGAAATCGGCGTTAAAGACTTGGTCCTGGGCGGTGACGCTTAGAGCGAAGAGCGCAACCGCCAGGAGTGTGGTGAGACGGAGTACCATCGTTTTCATCGACTCCTCCTTCACTACTTTACGGATGGAAGGATGGTAGTCTCAGACTTGCACCATGTCTAGGGGCAATTTCGGACGGCGTTACGGACCAGCAGTGGCGAGCAGCCGAACTCCCGTCGGATGGCCCGGTAGAAGGTTCGGCGATCACCGAAGCCGCACATCATCCCGATCTCATCGATGGGCGTCGTGCTGTCGCGCAGGAGGTTGGCGGCATATGAGAGTTGTCGAGAGCGCAGGGCCGCCCGAGCCGATACACCAAGGAAACGGTTGCAAAGCCGCGCCAGATTCCGAAAGTTGATCCCCAGAAATATGGCCAGTTCCGTCGCACGAGCCGCAGTGCGCTGCTCGTAACAGTACGCCAGGTATCGGCTGATTCCTGCTTCCAACTGCTCTTTTGAAGCGCAGGACATTGACTGCCTGTCGCTTATCCCTCTACGGGAAAGAGGTCAGCCTCTGTGATGGATTCGTCTTCAGCCAGGTATCGAATTGCCCTGACAAGCCGATGTCGCAGGGGAGGTGACGCAGGAGCGATGCCGCGCTGGAGCCGGTTGATACGCATTCTGTTCACGCCGGCAAGACGTGCTACCGCGACGACTTGCAAGCCATACCTGATGAATGCGGCCTCCAGAAGCGTTCGCGGTGGTTTATTGCGGACTGTCATCATCATCCATTGAAAACAATGTTCCCCTCATGACTGCGAAGGTAGTGGACGCTGGCGGCGGCTGGCGGCGGCAGCGTTTAGAGAGGGAGTCCGGTCCATCATTCCGCGTCTTGAGGAGAAGGCACACAAACGGAGGAACCGTTTGGTGTCCTGCTTGGGGCGAGTCCGGCCGCCAGCCGCCATAAAGGGCTTCATTCTTTGGGTTCTCCCTTTACGCTAAGATTTGTCATCGGTTCAGTCCGCAATGGTTTTCATCAGGCCGTTCACTTGATCGTACGCAACGCGAATCTGCGCTCCGAGGAGCGCGGCATTCCGCGGCGCAGTTCGCTCGCGCTCGCACATCTCCAATGCTTCGAAGATCGCCAACATCGCGTCCGCCAGCCGGTCAGCGACGCGCTCGCGGAGCGGAAGACTGGCGAACCGTCCGGGCTCCGGGATACTGCGTTGTAACCGGAGACGCGGCAACAAGTGCTGCGTGGTCTGTCGAACGGGGTTCATGGTTTCTTGTTCAACGTTCTCCCGGTTGCGCGTCCGTGTCAGTCGGCTTTGTGACGGAGGTGTAGACGAACGGCGCGGAGGAGAGCACGCGCGGAGGGCTCAAGTCAACGGATCGGCTGAGTAGTCTCATTTGCGACTACTCGCCCTTGCAGGTAGGGAAAGGCGACGTGGCGTCACTCGCTAGGTTTGCTACTCGGTGTGGCGCGTGAACTTGGACCGCTGCTCTCCGCTCGCATCAAGGCTGATGGCCACGTACGCGAGCGTGATACTTAGAACGGTGGCTGTCAGGAGTACCAGCGCCGAGACGCCAGAGCGCCGCACGAAAAACTCGACCGCGGCAATCGTCGCGACCAGTAGAGATATCGCAAAATAGTGATGCAGGGCGGTGAATATCAAGAGCGGTGGAAGCACGTACATGTCCCGACGCAGTGCTAGCCCAGCTGCGCCGAGAAGCGCGAGTTCGCCGACCAGTGCAATCGACGCTACGCTCGCTGGCATTCGCATATCAGAGTCCGTTTACGGATGGAGCACGACTTGAGGGCCGGTGACCGGAACACAGTACATCATTCGCAGTACCGCCGGCGTGGTGAAGGGATCCGTGAGCCGGAGGTCCGCAGGCGTGTCGCTTGCCCAATACCACAGCAACAACGGTCCCCGTAGCTCCCGACCCGCCCGCGACGTTGACGGGGGTGGTCGAGGTCAAATTTAACGTTCTTGCGGTTTTGGTATCTCGCTTTTTGGGTCGCCGTTCACTAACCGGCGGAGGTCAGCGACGAATCGATTCGCGACTTGGTAATCGGAACCGCCCTGCCAGTCTTGCCACTCAGCCGATGCGAGTTCTCGTCCACTCTCGTCAATGACAGTGAGAATTGCAAATGCAGACCTGCCGCTGGAACGTTTGGCGCCGCAATCGATACAGACGCCTTTGCCCGCCTCGTAAGAAGCCAGCAATTCATATGGCTGCGCCGATTCACATTTGCGCAGATGCCTGTCAGATTGTAGGCTGCCGAGTATATACCGATGCATGTCGGCAGAACTGTCGATGTCGCGCGCATCGAGTGTATGCACGCATCTCACGTTGTGAAATACCGCTTCGTTTTCCGCGCTTATAACAACATAATGCTTCGCCAGCGGCGAAGCTGGTCGCTGCTGGCGATCGACACCTGACACTACACAGCCTGTCGCAAGCGACGAGGCGATAGCAATCAATGTAATCGCCGGTTTGAATCCGCGGCCCAGTCGTTCAGCCACTGATGAAATCCTCCGATGATCTTGCCGCAGGCAATGTTGCATTCAGTCGCCGAGTCGTAGCGCTGAGTCTCAAGCGCGTCTGCGTATTCCTTCAGCTTCGTTCGCAGATCATTCAAGTGCAGATCCTCATGCCGTCGATAACCATTCCAAAAGAACGTCGGCGGCATGTTTGAACCTGGTTGTCCGCCAGCAAGGTTATAGCGGACTTGAACTATTGCGGACACGTCCATGCCCCAGCCGGTGCCCTTACAGGAGCAAGGGCATGCGATGTCTTCGAGCAAACGTTGCGTGCAGGAGTAGCTCGTTCCGGGATCGTGACATGGATTCTGGTGTTGGTATTCATCAAGTGATTTGAATCTCTTCTCGTCAGTCTTCCGAACGTCGACGAAGGAGAGGCCGTTTGTGTCGTCGAATTGGAGTGGGTCTTCGTTGCCATAAGCGTAGAGATCGATGCCACCGTTGAGCCCGATCGGATCCGCCTGCGTATATCGCCCCCACTCGCTCCGATACCACCGGAAGATGTTGTAATTCTGCCCGACGATGGGGTCCGCGGCCTCCTGGCCCGGCAGACGAAGGGCTTGCGGATCGCTTTCATCGCCCACCCTGTAGGCGTAGACACTGCCGTAGGGCTCATATTCAGCTCGCCATACGACTGTGGCACTCGGGTTCGTCTGCAGGATCGGTGTGCCGAGGTGATCGGTAAAGGTGTAGCGCAATGGCTGAGAAAGGTCAGTGAACGCCTGCGCTGCCGGCTGACCTCCAAACCACAGGTACTCCGTACCAGCAGGGCCGCCTCCATCGTCGATTCCTGACGAGTCGTACTGAGCCAGGAGATTCAATTCGGGGGAGTAGATCGATCTCCTCGTCGTCGTGCCACCCCAGGGTCGAGGCCCGGGGGTGGTCACCGATGAGGCGATGCGAACTCCTCGGCCGTCGTAGGTGAACTGCACATTCTGGCTCTGTCCTGGATCGGGCATCCCGTCGCTGCCGGCGATGGGGTGGAGAAGGTTTCGTGGGCTGTATGTTCCCGAAGTGAGCTCGTTGCCAACGTTGTCGTATTGGACTGTGGTCGGGGCTGTACCGCTAACAGACTGGATGCGCGGGGTCGTTCCGAGATACGAAAACGACAGCGACCGGTTGCCGATGTGCAGCGAGGTCATGTTGCCCATGGCGTCGTACTGATAGCCACCGTTGCCCCACAGCGAGGTACCGCTGTTTGCCGTCGTGACCCGGTTGAGGTCGTCGTAGCCGAAATCGCGGTTGAACGTCGCGTTCGTAGCATCGTGAATCTGTGTGATGTTGCCCACCGCATCTTCCTGATACAGATAGTCGGCGATGACGGCGGTCGCAGTGGTCAGTTTGTTCTCCTGCGGCCGGTAACGTGCATCGTACAGCATGGTCTTCGTGGTGCTATTCCCATAAGCCATGGAGGTCATCG